>OHSJ01000937.1_pt1 | contig 10418 bp, 8 predicted proteins | sample 1578561 | NCBI WGS metagenome assembly OHSJ01 (sample SAMEA3879571, study PRJEB24766) | human gut metagenome | biome: human-associated habitat; feature: feces | place: USA | collected 1985/1987 | reverse complement strand
AGCCGTCGGAGCGGTGCTTAAGCCGCAAGGCGGGAATTGTGCGGTGTTGCCTTAAGGGAAAATACCCCATATACTATCGTCAGCTCTGCACAGCAATGTGCAGGGCTTTTTTATTACCGCAAAGAAGATGAAACCGATTGGCAAATTACCAAAATATTTTAAATTTTGAAAAAGATTTTAAAGGTTGCACAGTAATAAAACTTCCACAGAATTATCGTAGTACTCAAACAATACTTGATGCGGCAAATGAAGTAATATCACATAATAAACAAAGAAAAGATTTAGATTTATTTTCAGATTTAGGTCAAGGAGTAAAAATAAAATATATTAGAACATTTAATGATTCTATGGAAAATAAAAGAGTAGTTGATGAAATTCAAAAACTATATGAAGAAGGTTATAATCGTAAAGATATGGCTATTTTCTATAGAACTAATGCTCAATCACGTTCAATCGAAGATGCTTTAGTTAAAGCTAATATACCTTATAAAGTGTTTGGCTCATTTTATTTTTATAAAAGAAAAGAAATTAAAGATTTACTTGCATATTTAAAACTTATTGCTAATCCTAGTGATGATGTATCACTTGAAAGAGTTATTAATGAACCTAAAAGAAAAATAGGTGATAAAACTATTGAAAACTTGAGAGAAAAAGCAAGAAGTTTAAATATATCAATGTTCGAAGCAATTGATAGTGGTAAAGAACTAGAATTTAAAAATTTAATTTTAAATTTAATTGAAATAAGTAAAGATACTTCGATAACTGGTCTTATCGATAAAACTTTAGAGTTATCTAAAATGAAAGAAACATATGAAAATGATAAAAGTCTTGAAAGTGATATCAGACTTGAAAACTTAATGGAATTTCGAAGTGTTTCTGAAACTTATGAAAAAGAAACTGGTAATGTTAACTTATCAGATTTCTTAATGGAGGTTTCTCTTGTATCAGATGCTGCTGAATATTCTGCGGATGCGGATGCAGTAACTCTTATGACAGTGCATTCAGCAAAAGGACTTGAATTTAAAGTTGTCTTCATAATCGGGCTTGAGGAAAATATTATGCCAATTTCAAAAGCATTATATGATGATGAAGAACTCGAGGAAGAAAGAAGACTTATGTATGTTGCTATAACTCGTGCGAAAGAAAAACTTTATTTACTTAATGCAGGAAGAAGAATGCTTTATGGTAATATGCAGATGAATCCTCCGAGTAGATTTATTAGTGAAATTAGTGATAATTTACTAGATAAAGAGGAAACTAAAAATGAAATGCACTCACTTAAAACAAAATTATTATATTCAGATGATAACACTTCAGGTGAAGAATTTAAAAATGGAGATATTGTTACTCACTTAACATTTGGTAAAGGTGTAGTAGTAAGTGTTGATGATAAATTTATAACAATTGCATTTCATCAAAGATTTGGTGTTAAAAAGTTTTTAAAAAATTATAAAGGAATTAGGAAGGTGAAATAATATGGAAAAAACTTTAGTAGTCTTAGCGGCAGGTATGGGATCAAGATTTGGAGGACTTAAACAGCTTGAACCAGTAGGTCCATCAAATGAATTTTTAATAGATTATTCAGTATATGATGCTAAAAGAGCTGGTTTTACAAAGGTAGTTTTTGTAATTAAAAAAGAAAACAAAGAGGCATTTGAAGAAACTATTTCACAAAGAATTAATGGAATAGAGGTTGAATATGCTTATCAAGAAATGGAAAATATACCATTAAACATTAAAATTGATAGAGTAAAACCACTTGGAACAGCACATGCATTATACTGTGCAAAAGATAAAGTAAAAGGACCTTTTGGCCTTATTTCAGCCGATGATTTTTATGGTAATGAAAGTTTTGAAATATTAAGTAATTACCTTGATAATAACGAAGGAATATGCGTTGTAGGTTATCCAATTGGTGCAACACTTTCAGATGAAGGAGAAGTTAAAAGAGGAGTAGTTTTATCAAATAATAATAAAATAGAAACTATTATTGAAAGTAAAGTTAAGGTTGATGGTGATAAAGTATTTTGCACACCACTTAATGGGAACCCCTCTTTTGAGGTTAATAAAGATAATCCTTGTTCAATGTTAATGTATGGTTTTAATACAGATATTTTTGAAAAAATAGAAACAATGCTTATAGACTTTTTAAAAAATGCTGATTTATCTACTGGAGAGTTTTTACTTCCTGATGTAGTGGATGAATACGTAAAAATGGGTAAAGTAAATGTTTTAAGTACACCATCAACTTGGATAGGAATGACTTATAAAGAAGATCTTCCTATGGTACAAGAAAAAATAAGAGAATATATAAATAATGGTATATACCCTGAAAATTTATGGAATGATTATGAAAGAAAGAATAGATGAATTAACTGATATTTTAAATAAAGCAGCATATGAATATTATACACTAGACAGTCCTAGTATTACTGACCAAGAATATGATAAGTATCTAAAGGAACTTGAAACTCTTGAGGAAAAATATCCTGAATATAAAAGACCTGATTCAGTAACTCAAAGGGTAGGTGGACAAGTTATTTCAAAGTTTGAAAAAGTTCGTCATGAAATACCAATGTTATCACTACCTGATGTATTTAATATTGAGGAAATAGAAAGTTTTTATAATAAAATAAAAGATGCTGGTATATCACCTCATTTTGTATGTGAGCAAAAAATTGATGGTCTTTCTGTATCACTTGTTTATAAGAAAGGTGTACTTGTAAGAGCGGCCACCAGAGGCGATGGAACTACTGGAGAAAATATAACTCATAATGTTAAAACAATAAAAAATGTTCCTTTAGTTTTATCAGAAAAAATAGATATTGAAGTACGCGGAGAAATATTTATGCATAAAGATACTTTAAAATCTTTAAATGAAGAAAGAGAAAAAGAAGGAAAACCGCTTTTGCAAAATTGTCGTAATGCAGCAGCAGGCTCTATTAGACAGCTTGATTCTTCAGTAGCGGCCAAAAGAAATCTTGATGTATTTATTTATCATTTACCAAATCCCGAAGATTATAATCTAAAGACTCATTATGAAGCTTTAGAGTTTATGACTAAACTTGGATTTAAGGTTAATACTAAGTGGAATAAACTTGTTTTTACTATTGATGAAATAAAAGAATATATTGATAAACTTGCTAAAGAAAGAGAAAGTCTATCATATGATATTGATGGTGTTGTTATAAAAGTTAATGAACTTGATGCTCAAAAAAACTTAGGATATACAGCAAAATATCCAAGATGGGCAATAGCTTATAAATTTCCTAATGATGAAGTTTATACAAAATTAAAAGATATTATTTTTACTGTTGGAAGAACAGGCCAAATAACTCCGAATGCTGTTTTAGATCCTGTTATAGTAATGGGTTCAACTATATCAAGAGCAACTTTACATAATGAAGATAATGTTTTATCACTTGGACTTAAAATAGGTGATATTGTGGCAATTCATAAAGCTGGAGATGTTATTCCTGAGGTAATTCGTGCTCTTCCAGAAAGAAGAACAGGTAAGGAAAAAGACTTTGTAATGATTAAAACTTGTCCAATATGTAAAAGTGCTTTAGTTAAAAAAGAGGGTACTGTAGACTATTTTTGTGTAAATGATGATTGCCCTAAGAGAAATATTGAACTTCTTATACATTTTGCTTCGAAAAATGCAATGAATATAGATGGTCTTGGTGATAGAATTATTGAAGATTTATACAATATGAAGTATGTTTTAAATATTGATGATTTTTATCATTTAGAAAAATATAAAGATGATTTAAAACTTCTCGAAGGTTATGGTGAAAAAAGTGTGGAAAATCTACTTAATTCCATTGAAAACTCTAAACATAATAGTTTAGAAAGATTACTTTTTGGTTTAGGAATTCCGAATGTTGGTAGTAAAACTGCTAAAATACTTGCTAAAAGATTTGGAAATATTGATAATTTAATCGAAGCTGACAAAGATACTTTAACCAATATAAAAGATATAGGAAGTATTATTGCTAGTTCAATTATAGATTATTTTAGTAAAAATCTTGAACTTATTAAAAAATTAAAAAAATTAAATATTAATATGAATTATTTAGGTGAAAAAGAAACATTTAATGAAAATATTACTAATAAAAAGTTTGTTATAACAGGTACTATTGAGGGTATTCCACGAGATGAAATAAAATTATTTATTGAAAATAATGGTGGTACTGTTACCGGTTCTGTATCTAAAAATACTGATGCAGTTATTGTAGGAACAGATCCTGGTAGCAAATATGATAAAGCCCTTGCACTTAATATAAAGATTATTAATGAAGAAGAAATTAAACAAATAATGGGTAAATAAATTTTATAGTATGAGAAAGATTATTATAGTTATGTAATAATCTTTTTATATTGAATATAAAAATAATTATAAATGTAAAATTGTTGCAATTGCAACAAAACATTTTGAAAATTTATGATAATATTATTTATACTAGGAGGTAAAAAAATGAAATATTATGATGAATTTGTAAAAGGTAATTGGTGTAAAAAAATTGATGTAGAAAACTTTATTGAACTAAATTATAAGGAATATTTAGGTGATGAAAAGTTTTTATGTAAATCTACACCTAAAACAAACTTAGTAATGGAAAAAGTAAATGATTTATTAAAAAAAGAACTAAATAAAAAAGTTTTAGATATAGAAACTTCAATATTAAGTGGTATCAATAACTTTTCACCTGGATATATTTGTAAAGAAGATGATGTAATTGTAGGGCTTCAGACAGATAAACCACTTAAAAGAATGATTAATCCTTATGGTGGAATAAGAATGGTTTATAATGAACTTAATTCTTATGGTTATAAACTTGATGAAAGTATTGATAAGTATTTTAATGAGTTTAGGAAAACCCATAATGATGGTGTTTTTGATGCTTATACTGATGAAATGAAACTTGCAAGACATGTACATTTATTAACGGGTCTTCCAGATAGTTATGGAAGAGGAAGAATTATTGGAGATTATCGTCGTATTGCTTTATATGGAACAGACTTTTTAATTAAATGTAAACAGGAAGATAAGAAAAATCTTTCACATGATATGAGTGATGATGTTATTAGACTTTCCGAAGAAATAAGTATGCAAATAAAGGCTTTAAAACAGCTTACTTTAATGGCTAAAAGTTATGGATTTGATATTTCAGTTCCTGCACAAAATGCTCGTGAGGCAGTAGAGTGGACTTATTTAGGCTATTTAGCGGCAGTTAAGGAAAATAATGGTGCTGCGATGAGCTTAGGAAGAGTTGATGCTTTTTTTGATATTTATTTCGAAAAAGATTTAAAAGAAAAGACTATTACGGAAAGTATGATTCAAGAAATTATTGATAATTTTGTTATTAAGTTAAGACTTGTAAGGCATTTAAGAACTCCAGAGTATGATGAACTTTTCTCTGGTGATCCCACTTGGGTAACTTGTTCACTTGGAGGAATGCATAGTAAAAAGTCACTTGTTACAAAAACAAGTTATCGTATTATTCATACACTTGAAAATTTAGGACCTGCTCCTGAACCTAATATAACAATTTTATATAGCAAAGATTTACCAATTAATTTTAAAAAATATTGTTCAAGAATATCTATTAAAACAGATTCAATTCAATATGAAAATGATGATTTAATGAGAAAAATATTTGGAAATGATTATGGTATAGCATGCTGTGTTTCGGCAATGAGGTTAGGTAAAGATATGCAGTTTTTTGGAGCTAGATGTAATCTTGCAAAAGCACTTTTATATGCAATTAATGGTGGAATAGATGAAATTGAAAATGTTAAAGTTTTTGAAAATATTCCTAAGAATAATGAAGAAATTTTAAATTATAAAACAGTTTTAAAAAATTATTACCTAGTTCTTTCAAAAGTTGCAAAACTTTATGCTAATACGATGAATGTAATTCACTATATGCATGACAAATATGCTTATGAAAGTGTAATGATGGCTCTTCATGATACAAATGTAAACCATTTAATGGCTTATGGTGTTGCTGGACTTTCTGTAGTAGTCGATAGTTTATCTGCGATAAAATATGCAAAAGTAAAACCAATTCGTGATGAAAATGGCATTTCTATAGATTTTATTATTGAGGGAGACTATCCAAAATTTGGAAATGACGATGATAAAGTTGATGAAATTGCAAAGGATGTTTTAAATTACTTTTATAATGAATTAAAAAAAGTAAAAACATATAAAAATGCAAAACCCACTATGTCTATACTAACAATTACTTCGAATATAGTTTATGGTAAAAGCACAGGAAGTACACCAGATGGTAGAAAAAAAGGTCAACCTTTTGCACCAGGTGCAAATCCAATGCATGAAAGAGATAAAAATGGTGCAGTAGCCTCACTTAATTCAGTAGCAAAAATAGATTATCAAAAATATGCTCTTGATGGTGTTTCAAATACTTTTACTATTATTCCTGATAGTTTAGGAAAAAATGCTGATGAAAAAGTAAATAATTTAGTAAATTTATTAGATGGTTATTTTGTAAAGGGAGGACATCATTTAAATGTTAATGTTCTAAATAAAGAAACTTTAATTGATGCTATGAATAATTCTGAAAAATATCCACTTTTAACAATAAGAGTATCTGGTTATGCAGTTAGATTTAATAGACTTACTAAAGAGCAACAACTCGAAGTTATTTCAAGGACTTTCCATGATAAACTCTAAATTATCAGTATCTAAAATAGAAAGTTTTTCTTGTGTTGATGGTCCAGGCATTAGAACAGTTATATTTTTTAATAATTGTCCCTTAAGATGTAAGTTTTGTCATAATCCAGAAATGCAACAAGAAATTAATAAACTTGATATTAATTATCAAAAACTTTATAAACTTATATTAAATAATAAGCCCTATTATAAAAGTAATGGGGGAGTAACTTTTTCTGGAGGAGAACCACTTTTATCACAAAAAAGTATGTATAAACTTGTTAAGAAATTAAAAAGAAAGAATATTAACATAGCCTTAGATACTTCCGGATATTCTACAAAAATAAATTTAAAATTACTAAAAATGTTTGATTATGTGCTTCTTGATATAAAGTCAGTTTATCCAGATAAGTTTAATTATTTAACTGAGGGTAATATTGAAGTAGTAGATAATTTTATAAATAAACTTAATGAAGTAAATACTAAAGTAATTATTAGAGTAGTAATTATTCCTGGAATAAATGATACTAAAGAATATATGAATGATTTAAAAAAATATATTTCAAAAATAAAAAATATAGTTAAAGTAGAATTTTTACCATTTCATACTTTAGGCTTTTCTAAATATAGTGAATATAATATAGAAAATCCATTTAAAAATATAGAGGCTATGAGTAATGAAAAATGTAATGAACTTTATAAATATTTTTCAAAATTATAAAATATTTAATAAATTAAATGTCGACAGCATGTGTTTCTTAGGTGAAAAAAGCACATATGATGTGGGAAAATATATCTTATATAAGATGTATTTTCCTGCTTTTTTATTTGAAAGGATGGTAGAGAAATTATGTAAAATTATATAAATATAACTTGAGGTCGAATTTTTCGACCTCAAGTTGGAAATCAAAATTATAAAAATTATTTGAATGTATTTTATGGAGGCAAAAATGAATGATTTAATTGAAAATAAAATAGAAAATTTAGTATATGAAGTTAGAGGTGTAGAGGTTATGCTTGATTCTGATTTAGCAATGCTTTATGAAGTTGAAACAAAAAGAATTAATGAGGCTTATTATAGAAATATTGATAAATTTCCAGAGAGAATTTCTTGGAAATTAACAAAAGATGAAGCAAATAACTTGAGGTCGCAATTTGCGACCTCAAGTGGGGTAAATAATTATGGAGGTAGAAGATATTTACCAAGAGTCTTTACTGAGCAAGGAATTTATATGCTTGCTACAATATTAAAATCGAGTGTTGCAACCAAAGTATCAATTGCAATTATGGACACCTTTGTTAGAATGAGACATTATATTAATTACAATAAATATATGTTACCAAATAGAATGTTACTTTTAGAAGATAAAGTTGATAATAATACAAAAAGAATAAACCAATTGTTTGACATGTTTGACCCTAAAGAGATTACAAAAGAATATTTATTTTTTGAAAATCAGTTGTTTAAATCACATTATGTATTAAATAAAATATTTGAATCTGCCAAAGAAGAAATAATAATAGTGGATAATTATGCTGATAAGGAACTATTAATGTATCTTTCTACACTGCAAAAAAGCATAAAGATTATTTCTAAGAATATGGATAATTTATTAATAGCAAAATATGAAAAAGAATTTAATAATATAGAATTTATACGAAAAGATATATTTCACGATAGATTTATAATATTAGATAGAGAAAAACTATTTTCTTGTGGATCATCTTTTAAAGATTTAGGAAAAAAATGTTTTGCTATTAATTTGATGGAAGATAAAATTATATTAAATGAATTATTGAATAAAATATTAAACTAATTTAAATAGAAGTACTAAAAATAAAAAATCATGGTATAATTGTTGTGAAAGAGGAAAGTGTTATGACAGTTAAAGATATAATAAAAATATGTAATGGAAAACTATTATGTGGTGATGAAAATATAGTATGTGAAAATTTTTCTAAAGATACAAGAACTATAAATACTAGTGATGTTTATGTTGGTATTAAGGGTGATAATTTTGATGGTAATTTATTTTATAAAGATGCTATTAAAAATGGTGCAAGTGTATGTATTTTAGATAATGAAGATGTAATAAAGGAAAAAATTGGTACTATTATTCTTGTAGAGAATACAATTTTAGCTCTTGGATGCCTTGCATCTTACAAAAGAAATTTATATGACATTCCTGTTATTGCAATAACTGGTAGTGTAGGAAAAACATCAGTTAAAGATATGATTTATGAAGTTTTAAAATCAAAATATAATGTTTTATGTACAAAAGAAAATTATAATAACAATATTGGTGTACCCCTTACTATTTTAGGGTTAAAAAATCATAATGCTTTAATTGTAGAAATGGGTATGAATCATATGAAAGAACTTTCCTATTTATCTAAAATAGCAAAACCCACTATGGCAGTTATTACTAATATAGGAACAGCTCATATTGGAAACCTTGGAAGTAGAGAAAATATTTTAAAAGCTAAACTTGAGGTTCTTGATGGTATGAATGGTGGTATGTTATTTATAAATAATGATAATGATATGCTTCAGAAAGTAAAATATGATAATTTAGTGACAATAGGTATAGAAAATAAAAGTGATTTTATGGCAACAGATATAAAGGAAGATGCTTTTTCATCACAATTTAAGATCAATGATGAAAATATAAAATTAAATGTTGGCAGTAATGCTTTTATTTATAATGCACTTTTTGCTTATGCTGTTGGAAAGTCTTTAGGTGTTTCTAAAGAAAATATTAAAACCTCTTTAAAAAATTTTAAATTAAGTCCTCATCGATTAGAAAAATTTGAAACAAAAAAATATACTATAATTGATGATACTTATAATGCAAGTTTAGATTCAGTTAAAAATTCATTAGGTCTTTTAAGTAAAATCTTAGGAAGAAAAGTATTTGTTTTCGCGGATATTCTTGAGGTAGATAATTTTGCAAAAGATATTCATGAAGAAGTTGCTGAAAGTATAATAGAAAATAAAATTGATGTAACTATATGTGTAGGAAAACTTTCTAAATATACTTATGAAAAATTAATAACATATAATAAAGAAACATATTATTTTAAAAATAATAACGAATTAATAAATAATTTAAATTCTATTTTAAAGGAAAAAGATACTATTTTAATAAAAGGTTCACATTCAATGAAGTTAATTGAGGTAGTAGATTTCTTAAGAAAGTAAAATTGATAATAATGATTATCATCCTTTATCAGAATTATTAAGTTACAATGAAGGTGGAGTTTAATATGAATTACAGTGTATTTTTTAGTCGAATAGAAATAGGAATGGATATAGCACTTACTAAAATGAAAAGTATTTTGCCTAAAAATCCTAAAGTTGTTATTTTGCCTTGGACTTTTCCTACAGAATTAGATGCAAATTTACTTGATAATGATTTTTTTAAAAAAGGTGAAAGAAGATATAATAAATATGTTAATGAATTAAAAAAACTTGGTATTAATGAGGAAAATATTAAAGTATTAAATTGTTATAGTGATTCAAAAGAAAAAATTAAAAAAACTTTAAAAGAAAGTAATGTTTTACTTCTTCCCGGAGGTAATCCAGAAATGCTTTTTGATAAAGTAGTACATAAAACAGAAATATTATATGAAATAAAATATTATAAAGGACTTATTATCGGAGAAAGTGCTGGAACAGAACTTCAGTTAAAAAGATATTTTATTACCGCTAAAAACAATTATTATAAATATTTTGCTT
>OHSJ01000936.1_pt1 | contig 10428 bp, 6 predicted proteins | sample 1578561 | NCBI WGS metagenome assembly OHSJ01 (sample SAMEA3879571, study PRJEB24766) | human gut metagenome | biome: human-associated habitat; feature: feces | place: USA | collected 1985/1987 | reverse complement strand
GTTGTCAATAAACAGCAGCACGTCCTTGTGGCTTTCCTCGCGGAAGTATTCTGCCATGGTCAGGCCGGTTTCGGCAACGCGCATACGGGCTCCCGGCGGTTCGTTCATCTGGCCGAAGACCAGTGTCGCCTGCGACTTGGCCAGTTCATCATAATCGATCTTGGACAAATCCCAATGACCTGCCTCCATGCTTTTCTTGAATTCTTCGCCGTAGCGGATGACTCCGGATTGGATCATCTCGCGCAGCAGATCGTTTCCTTCGCGTGTACGTTCACCCACACCAGCAAAGACGGAGAATCCGTTGTTCTTCTTCGCGATGTTGTTGATCAACTCCATGATGAGCACGGTCTTGCCTACCCCCGCACCCCCAAAGGCACCGATTTTGCCGCCTTTCAGGAAGGGGCAGATAAGGTCAATTACCTTGATGCCCGTTTCCAGCACTTCCGTGCTGGTGGATTGTTCGTCCAACGGCGGAGCGCCGCGGTGGATGCTCTTCATACCGGCGCAGGAGAGTCCGCCGCGCTCGTCCACAGCTTCCCCCAGCACATTGAAAATACGTCCCAGCACGCACTGTCCCACAGGAACTTCAATAGGGCGCCCCGTGTCGCGCACCGGCATCCCCCGCCGCAGACCGTCCGTAGAACTCATGGCCACGGCGCGGACCCAGCCGTCTCCGATGTGCTGCTGGACTTCCAGAACCAGGGTCTTGCGCTTGCCGTCAACTTCATAGTCCACTTCCAGCGCATTGAGCAGGGCGGGGAGCGTTTCTGCCTGGGAGAAGTCCGCATCGACCACAGCGCCGATGATCTGAACGAGAATGCCTGTGTTATTCATCATGGGAAAAACTTGGTGTTGAAATGGAGAGGAAAGAATGTTCTGTTTGAAAAGCGGGTAAAGAAAGCGGAACCATGTTATTCCATAGCGCGCATAGCCGTGGTAATTTCCAGAAGTTCGTTGGTGATTTGCGTCTGGCGCGCCTTGTTGTAGTCCAGGGTGAGGCCGCCGATGATGTTTTTGGCGTTTTCCGTGGCTCCCTTCATGGCGACCATGCGGGCGGAGTGTTCGGATGCCCGGGCCTCCAGCACAATCTGAACCAGTCCGTGGAAAACGTAAAGAGGCAGGATGGTATCCAGCAGAGCAGCGGGGCTGGGTTCCAGCAGGAATTGCTTATGGGCATCTGCTCCGTCCAGGGAAGAGCCTCCGGCTTTCGCCATGTTCATCAGGGGTTCCGGCTCAATGGGAAGAAGCTGGCGAAAGACAGGCTTCTGGACCATTGTGTTCACAAAACCGGAGAAAGCCACGAAAACGCGCCCATATTCCTCCGCCTTGAACTTTTGCACGATGAAATCAAATACCGGCTTTAGTTCCAGCAGGGACAGGGGATCCGTCAGGCTCCAGGTGGCCTCCAACCGTTCATTCAATTTGGCGAGCGCAGCATTCAGCTTGCGGCCGATGGTGATGTAATGGGCGTTTTCCGGAGCCTGTTCCCGGACCATTTTGATCAGGTTGGCGTTCAGCCCGCCGCAAAGGCCGCGATCCGTATTCACCAGCAGCACCAGATCCGCGCCGCCGTGGGTTTGCATCAGAGGGCTGTTGCTGGTGTCAATTTCATCCTGGAGATGGTAGAGCACTTCCGCCAGGGCGCGGATATAGGGGCGTCCCTTGACGGCCTGGTCCTGGGCGCGGCGCATTTTGGCGGAAGCCACCATCTGCATCGCCCTGGTGATCTGGGACGTGTTTTTGACGGACTTGATCCGGCGTCTGATGTCTCTCAGATTGCCCATGTGTCAGTACTCCCGTAATCGTTAGTTCCAGCTGAGCTTGAAGGATTCGATAGCGGCTTTAAGCCCTGCGTCTATTTCCGGCGTCAGGTCTTTTTCCTTCAGAATGCTTTCCAGCAGATCCGGATGCTGATCCTGCATCACCGCTTCCCACGCATTCTGGCATTCCTTGATCCTGTCCACCGGAACGTCGTCAAAGTACCCTTTTTGCATGGCATACAAGTCAGCGGCCTCCAGACCCAGGGATTTGGGCTCATACTGGTTCTGCTTAAAGAGCTCCACGATGCGCTGGCCGCGGGCCAGCTTGGCCTTCGTGCTGGGGTCCAGATCAGACCCGAACTGGGCGAACGCCTGCAATTCCGTAAATTGGGCCAGATCCAGCTTAATGGAGCCGGCCAGCTTCTTGATAATTTTCGTCTGGGCGGAGGAACCCACACGGGAGACGGAAATACCCACGTTGATGGCTGGGCGCACCCCCTGGTAAAACAGGTCCGTTTCCAGAAATATCTGGCCGTCCGTGATGGAAATGACGTTCGTGGGAATGTAGGCGGAAACGTCGCCTGCCTGCGTTTCAATAATGGGAAGAGCCGTCAGGGAACCGCCGCCGTGTTCCTTGTTGATGCGCGCGGCGCGTTCCAGCAGGCGGCTGTGCAGGTAGAATACGTCCCCCGGGTACGCCTCGCGGCCGGAGGGGCGGCGCAGAATCAGGGAAATCTGGCGGTAGGCCACGGCATGCTTGGAAAGGTCGTCATAAACGATAAGGGCGTCTTCCCCCTTGTCCATAAAGTATTCCCCCATCGCACAGCCGGCGTAGGGCGCCAGGTACAGCATGGCGGCAGGATCGGAGGCGGAAGCCGCCACGACGATGGAATATTTCATGGCTCCCGTTTCCTCCAGTTTCGCCACCAGGCGGCTGATGTTGGCGCGCTTCTGGCCGATAGCCACGTAAATATTGTAGAGAGGCTGGTGATCAGGAAGCTTGCCTTCCTCCGCCAGACGGTTCTGTTCCGCCTGGGCAATCATGGTATCCATGGCAATGGCGGTCTTCCCGGTGGCACGGTCCCCGATGATGAGTTCGCGCTGGCCGCGGCCGATGGGAATCATGGCGTCAATGGGAAGGATGCCGGTCTGGACGGGCACGGAAACGGATTGGCGGGAGATGATGCCGGAGGCGATTTTTTCCACCGGGTAATACGCTTCCGCCTCAATCGGCCCTTTGCCGTCAATAGGTTCTCCCAGCGTGTTCACCACCCGGCCCAGCAGGGAGCGGCCCACGGGCACGGAAAGAAGGCGTCCGGAACACTTGACCAGATCCCCTTCCTTCAACTTGGAATCATCCCCCAGAATCACGGCGCCAACCTCATGTTCTTCCAGGTTCATCGCCAGCCCCATCACCCCGCCGGGGAACTCTATCATTTCATTGAGCATGACGCCGCTCAGCCCTTCGATCTTGGCGACGCCGTCCCCCACGGAACGAATGACGCCCACGTTTTCCTGACTGACGGAAGCCGTGGCTTTTTTTATTTCTGCTTCGAGTTCTTGAAGTATGTTGCTCATGGGAAAAATTCGTTGGTTAATTGGAAAGGGTGCGGGCCATCGCAGCCAGACGGTCGATTCTGGAACGCACGGAACCGTCCTTCACGTCGTCCCCTACCTGGATGCGGACACCCGCCAGCAGAGACGGTTCCACCTCCCAGCGGTAGTAGAGGGCGCCGCCATATCTGGCCTCCAGTTTGGCCTGAATCAGGGAACGTTCCTCTTCCGTGAGGGGCACGGCGCTTTGAATAGTGGCTGTACGGCTTTTCACCGCATATTCCACCATGCCGGAAAAAGCTTTCAGCAGAGCGGCATAATTGCGGGGCTTGCGTTCCGCAATTTTCCGGGCGATCAGACGCACGCGGTCCTCCGCCACGGCATTCCCGTCCATACAGAGCCGGAACAGCCTGCGGGCGGCATTTTGCGTGTCCTTTCCGATCTTCATAAACGTTTCAGGAATCCAGGCTGTCGATCGCTTCCCGGTTGATTCTCCGCTGGTCTTCTTCCGTCAGCATTTCTCAGGAACCTTGGTAGCCAGCAGCTCGTCGAAGGACAGCTCCTTGACTTCCACGGTGGTGGCAGCCTTGGCGGCGTTCTCGGCGGCGGCAGCCTTGGCGGCGTCTATTTTCTCCTGCCCCTTTTCCCCTGCTTCCACCAGCATTTCATGCGTCTGTTCCTTGACGGAAGCCAGCTGCCGCTCGCTTTCCTCACGCATTTCCTCTCCTTCTTCAATCCGCCGGCGTCTTTTTTCCAGAACGTTCTGGATGGGCTTGAACGCCAGATACCGCAGGATCGCCACCATCAGAATGAAAGCGATCAGGTTGGCAACAAAAGGCTCCCAACTCGTTACCCCGAAGGGAGCAAAAGGATTCCAGGCTTGGTCAGCTATGAGATTCAGCATAAGATGAGCGGTTTGAACATGCCGGAAATTTTCCGGACCGGCAGGGGACGGGCGCGCCGCCCCGGAGCGGAAAAGCTCCCTCCGGGAACGGAACTTCCGTTTTATTTCACAAAAATGGAGATCAGGGCCACGCCTTCAATCAGGGCCGCCAGCGTGATGGCAATCACCATAATGGGGGAGGAGGCTCCGGGGTTGCGCCCGGTGGCTTCCGCGGCTTTCGAGCCGATGAGGCCAATGCCGAGGCCGGCGCCGATGGTGACGAGGCCGAAACCTACGTTGCCGGACAATTCGGCCAGGGAGGTCATTGCGATAGGATCGATCATGTTATTGGTATGGTTTATGTTTTTTGTTGAACGTTCCCCCACAGGTCGCCCATGGTCCGGAACGGAAAGTTGGCGGTACGGTTTATGAGGCTTTTCCGGGAGGCGGGCTGTCCGGAACGGGAAGTTCCTTTTCCTCATTTTTGGAGGTATGGCCGTGGGCGTCATCGTCCCCTACCTGAAGTTTCAGGAAAATCGCCGTCAGGAGCAGGAAAACCAGAGCCTGAATGAACCCCACAAGCAGTTCAATCGCCAGAAACGGCAGTACGCACAGGGCGCTGAGCACGGGCCCGAACATGTGAGCCATAGTGTCAATAATCGTCTCCCCGGCGTAAATATTGCCGTAAAGACGGGCTGCCAGCGCAATGGGGCGGATCGTGATGCTCAGGACGTCCACCAGCCCCACAAAGATGAAGATGAACACCAGCACGAATCCCATGAACCCCGGCAGCCTTCCCTTGGGGCCGAACAGATGCATAAAGAAGCCTTTCAGTCCCTGCTCCCGGATAGACCAGTAAAGCCACATCAGCGCATAAAAAATACCCAGGAACATCGTCACGTTCATGTCCGCATTCGCGCCGCGGAACAGCGGCACCCCATGGTAAGTGACGGTTCCCACCCCGGGAAGAAGCCCCATGTAATTGCTGACCAGAATAATGGTGAAAATGGTCCCGAAGTACCAGAAGTACTTGCGTGTCAGGCGCGGCCCCAGAAGGGACTTCACAAAGTTGTACAGAGTCTCAAAAAAGTATTCCACCGCATTCTGCAAACGGGAAGGCAGGATGCGCATGGAACGGGTGGCGGACCATACGACCACCCCTATCAGAAGAACCGCCAGAAACAGCATCAGCATTGAGTTGGACACCGGGAGCTCAATGCCTCCGGGCAGCGGAATGGAAAACAAATGGGGAGCAGCCTGTTCCAATCCGTGCTCCGCTCCTGCTTCCGCCGCACAGGCGCTGCCGCCCATAACGCCGAACATGGTCAACGCCGCCAACCACAGGAACTGGAAAAATCTGCTCATTGTCTTTCTCTCACCATTACTTGTGCCAACTCCTGTAAATACTGGAAGAGGGAATCCATTCCCTTTATTTGACGGTTTTGATTATGTACTTCCCTCTTTCTTTTGGCAAGCCCAAAACTTGGCGCGTACGCAAATTGTATACATTTGTACATAATTTTAAAGCCTACCTGGATGACCGTTGCGTCATGAACACAACCTTTTCTCCATCAACAAAAAAGGCTTCCGGAATAAACTCCCGGAAGCCTGCAGGAAAAACTGGGCGGAGGAAGGCCGTTACTTGGCGGCGGGAATAATATGGATGTGGTACACATCCCTGCCGTCCGCGGCCTTGCGCCCCGTGGCATGCACTCCCGTAACATCGGAAGTGATTACATCCAGGGTTTCCACAGTCTTCCGGAGCTTCTTGCTGTCCTCCGCCGCGCTCTTCAGGGCGTCACGGACCGGAACCAGGTTAAGCTGAAATTCGAGAGGGGCTCCCTGCGCCGGAGATTTCACGGATTCCCTGAGGACTTCCAGGCCGAAAGCCTTCGGCATGCTGATTGCCCAGCGGGTGTCGGAAACGCTTACTACCGGGTTCAGATCGGCGCCCAGAGGGCATTGGTAATCGTAGGTAGTGATATTCCCGTCCACAGAAGACTGGGGAGCGGGAAGCTCCGCCATTTTACCCTGGCTGAGCAGGGTGACGACGGTTTTGGCGGCATGAGTCACTTTCTGCCAGGCCTCGCCCAGAGCGGCGCGGTTGTTCACTTCATACGCAGCGGAGAAGCGCGGCGCCGGCACATTCTTGAGCATGGGATTGGGAGCGCCCTGCATGTCCATCATGAATACGCCTGAACCCGTAAGGCCGGAAAGAGCAGTCTTATAAGCCTTCCAGAGCTCTTCAATGGTAGGCCTGGCCATCTGGATCATAGGGGCGGCCATGCGCACCTGATCGCTCACATCATGCTTCGGGTTGGAAATATAGGCATTGCCGTAGTCCCATACAATCTGGGCAAGGTTACTGCACAGGGAACAACCCATATCCATCATCTGCGGATTGACCGTGCAGGAGGAATACAACACTGTGGACGCGCCCGGACGCACGCCGCTCATGGCGGAGGGGGCGTCCAGCTTGTAAAATTCAAGCGGATATGTGCATGCTTCCACATGCACCCCCTGATCCTGCCATGAATAGTAGGAAACGGACGTGGCCTTCCGGGCCAGCTCTTCATACATGCCAAGCATGCTGCCCCTGATGGAATCCAGAGCCGTCATGGAAGGAGCCGGATCGGCAATCTTCCAATCGGCGCCTATTGCCTGCATCACGTCCTTCAACCCGGTGAACATGCCCTTGTAATAGGCCAGATCCATGTTAATAACCCCTTTGACGGAGGCTTTGTCTGCGAAGAGCAGACCGTAGGCCGGATACTGGGACCGGGCATCGGCCATGGAAAAATCAGGACGAGACAGCACGGAGTCCTGGGGGGAAGAGGCTATGCGGACCTGTTTTTCAGGATTGGTGGTTATAAAGCCTACCAGGGTATCCTCCACAAAAGAGACGGCTACATACAGCCTGGATTCATCCAGACGAACGAGCGCCGCCTTGAGGCGGTCCATATTTTCCTGGGAAATGTCCATCTGCCCCTTTGCCTCCTCCAGAAGCTCTTCCAGCTTCGCGCGCACCTTTTTGCAGTCCACTTCCGCCACCTTGCAGGCCAGGCCATTGTAGGTCTTTTCGTACAGGGAAACCATTCCATGCAGCTCCATATCCTCCTGAAGATTGGCGTCCTTCAGGAAAGCTTTGGCCTGGGCCAGGGCTTCCGGCGTCAGTTTGGCGGCAATCATCACGGGCGCCGTCGCAGCCTGGGAAGGGCGTAAATCCATCAGCTCAGCCCACTGCGCAATCATCTCGACCCCCTGGCCGCCCATGGCCTCCGCTTCCGCGCCATCGTCATCCCCGCTTCCATTCTTTACTCCCTGGAAAAGCCTGTAAACGGATAAAATTTCCTTCATCTGGTTCAGGCCCATCCTGGTAAAAGAGGACTGCGCGCTATCCAGCCACGGAGCCCATTCGGGGCCCAAGCCGATCATCGCGTCAATGACAGGACTGCTGAAAGAACATTTCCGCTGCACGGGTTCGGGAGCGTCTTCTCCCGGAATGGCTATGGATTCATCGGCCACCTCCCCGGATGAACAGGAACTCCAGGTTTTAACCATGTTCAAATTCTGAACGCTCTTCATGATGCCGGGGATATCGTAAACCCCCGCTACCACCCCCATATCCTTGGGAAAGAGGGCGGCTATTCCGAGGCGTTCGGCACGCTTTGCCACCAGATCGGAAGCAACGGAAGTCAAAGGATCAGGCGAAGCGGCGGAAGTCAGGCCGGCCGTATCCTGGCCGGCCTTGGCGGAAGATGATTTATCATCGTCAGAGCAGGCGGCAAGAGCGCAGGTCAGCGCCAAACAGGGTATGGAGTAGAAATAATGCTTTTTCATTATCTTTAAACGTGGGGTCATGATGTCATCTGACAGGAACGCCGCTCCTTGCGGCAACAGTCTCATCAGCGCACCGTCTTCATTATACAGGCGTTTTCCCGCGAGACGCAAGCACAATGCAAAGCATTAACGCCACTCAGGGCGCGCAGGGCGTTGACGCATGGAGAACCTTTCCGCGCCGCCCCTTTCCGCATCTTCCCGGGATTTTCCGGGAACCGCAAAAACGCTCCGGATTTCCCTGAAAAACGGATTAAAGGGGTTCCGCCATGGGAATATCATCCTCCGGCAGGGGAGACTGCGGCGCGGGAGCGTTTACGGGAGTGGAGCGGTTGAGATGGCGGGGAATCTGCTGGGGCAACCCGGGAATGTAATCGGAGTCTCCCCGGCGCGGAGTGAGGGGGGCCGCAGAAGGCTCCTCCGACAACGGGGGCACCGACGGCCCGGCATGCCCTGAGGAGCCGCCCACCGGGGTTGCCTTGATTTCCGCATCGGAAGAGTCATCCAGATCGGCAGGGATTTCATCAGCCTTGATCGGCTCCATCCCTTCCGGATCATACAACCCGGGGGGCAGGTTGTCCGGCACGACGGCAGGGGCCCCGCTCCGTTCCCGAAGAGCGGCCGCGGCCGTTTCCGGGGTTTCCTCCACCGGTTCCGCCACCGGAATGTCGTCCTTGGGCGGGTCAATAATAGCCTTGATGTCTTTTTTCTCCGTTTCGAAAAACTCCTTGACGATGGGAGCGGCGGCGGCTCCCCCGCCCAGCCGTTCGTGGGCGCGGCCTTCATACAGCACCACATAGGCAAAGCGCGGATTGTCGCAGGGCATGAAACCGGCAAACCACGCCAGACGCTTGTCTTCCCGTTCCGGCCCCCATTGGGCCGTTCCTGATTTGCCGGCGATACTGGAATAGGACAGGCGCGCACGCCCCCCCGTACCGGCTTCAACCACTTCCCTCATCCCCTTGCGCACGCTGGACAGAGCACGCTCATAAGCAGGCAGCGGGCGCTGAACTTCCTGGGGCTTGGGCGCGTAAACGACATTGGCGTTGCCGTCCTGAATTTGCTTGATGAGCTGGAGTCTGGGCAGATACCCGTTTGCCACGCCGGACATCATGTGCGCCACCTGGAGGGGCGTAACCAGCAGCGTCCCCTGGCCGATGGACAAATTGGCGGCATCCCCGGACATGAAATCGCGCTTGTAATTGCGAATCATATAATCACTGGTCGGCACCAGGCCGGGATCGTCCGGAATGGGCAGGCCGGTCCGTTCTCCCAGACCGAAGGCGCGGGCCGTATCCATCAGGGCTTCCGCACCCAGCTTCAGGCCCATCTGGTACATGAACGGATTGTTGGACATCGCCAGGGCGCGGACACAGTTGATATCCCCCAGGGGAGTCTTGCTCCAGTTTTTGAAAACGTGGTTGCCGATCGTCACGGAAGCCGGGCAGTAAACGAGCGTATTTTCCGTGATTTTGTTGTTCCTCAAGGCACTGGCTACCGTCAGGACTTTAAATGTGGAAGCGGGAGGATAACGGCCCTGGAAAGCACGGGCGCCCAGAGGACCGGCAGGATCGTTGCGCAGGGCGTCGTAATCCTTCTGGGATATGTTTGGAATGAACATGTTCGGGTCATAGGACGGCGTGGACGCCATCACCAGAACTTCACCCGTCACGCAATCCAGCACCACCATGGCGCCGCGCCTCTTGCCGCGGGAAAGGATGCGTTCCGCATCCTTCTGCCATTTCAGGTTGAGGGTGGTGACGACAGCTCCGCCGGGCTTGGGGCGTATTTGCAGTTCATCCAGAATTTTATTGCCGTCTTCATCAAACATCAAACGCCATACGCCGGGCGTTCCGGTCAGATTTTTATTGAATTCCTTTTCCAGCCCCGCACGGCCTTCCACCTGCTCCCACAGCGGGTCCATGTGGTTAATGGGGCCGGTTGGCAGTTTTCCCTTGGATCCCACATAGCCGATGATATGGCCGGCGATTTCCTTCTCCGGATAGGAACGGATGTAAATGGGCAACAGCTGAAGGCCGCGCACGCTTTTCACTTTATCCTTCAGCTTTTCCGCTTCCTCCGCACGAATGACGTTCGTGAGCGGAAGAGGCAGCCAGCGGCGGTGCTCATAATGTTTCCAGAGCTGTTCGTCGGAAAAAGACCACGCCTTTCCGGCAATTTTTTTGGCCTGTTCCAAGCAGTTGCGCCCGAATTCCACTACGCGGGAACGGTCGGGGTTTTCAAAAATTTCAAACCGCAAAGCCAGCTGATAGGCTACGGACGTCACGGCCAGCGGTTCCCCGTTGCGGTCCAGGATGGGGCCGCGCGGCGCGGGAATCAGCAAAGCCATGGTCCTGGCGGAAGGGCGCGTGCTGGTGTGCGCTTCCCGCGCGG
>OHSJ01000920.1_pt1 | contig 10542 bp, 6 predicted proteins | sample 1578561 | NCBI WGS metagenome assembly OHSJ01 (sample SAMEA3879571, study PRJEB24766) | human gut metagenome | biome: human-associated habitat; feature: feces | place: USA | collected 1985/1987 | reverse complement strand
GTGGAGGTAGTCACCGTCTATTCCCAGTTCGGGGATATGGAAATGCTGGTTGGGGTTGAACGTCACTTGGAAGTTGAGTCGGACCGGTTTGCCATACGTGAAGAAAGCAAGGGCTTTTCCGATGATGTTCTTACAGGTTACTTTCAGTTTCCATTTCAGTAACTTCGTCTTAGGCAGCTTTTTGTCTTTCATCAATGCCTGCCAGGAGGGGAGGCGATGGGTGTTATAAGTGTGATGAAACGGTTCGTGCACTTGCTCGCAGAAGGGGGCGAAACAATCTTCCCAACCTTTTTCCCATCCGAAGTTGGCGTCGTCGGAGTAGAGCTTGAACTGTATTTTGTGTTGCAGGCAATAAAGCATTGCGTGAAGCATATAGGTATATTCGGTGAAGAAACCGGCATCTATACCTATGTGATAAATCATCGTCTTTTTGAAAGAACTATTCAGAAGATGGTATCGGGTGGCAAGGTCATTTGGGTTCATGTGTCTTCTTTTTGATGAAATATTGAATGCTTTCTTTAAAAGTAACCGATCGGCTGCCCCACATGGTTGCTACGTAGAGTGCTGCAGCAAGCACTATCTTGCTTGCCAGGCGGAGATAAATATTCTCGATGGAGCGGGTGGTGTAATAGGTGATTACCATAACCGTAGCCGCAATGGCAGCATAAGGAAGTATGTCCATCAGGGCATGGCGAAGCTTCAATCCTATTTCCTGCCATACAAAGTAGTGCCATGTCAGTAGCCACAGTATATTGGTGGATACATAGACGGCGAGCATGGCATAGATACCGTGTGAGTGGACTAACAGAACGCCTGACAGTAGAATTATGCCGAGCGCTATGGTGTTCCACATATAGATGCGGGATTTCCCTTTGCTGATGATGAGCTGCTGATAGAGGTATGCGATGGGAGCAAAGGCTCCGCTGATACACAGTATTTGCATGATTAATATGCTGGAATACCACTTGTCAGTGATGGTGATGATAATCAGCTCTTCCGATACGATTCCCAATCCCAACATGGCGGGAAACGAGACAAAAGCGGTGAAACGCAGCATTTTGCGAAATACCCGTTTTTGCCGTTCAAGGTCGTCGGACACTTTGGTGAGTACCGGTTGCGCTACTCCGTTTATCATGCCGGAGATGAAGAGTTGGCCCATGCCGCACCATTTATTGGCTTGGTTGTAATATCCTACTTCTTTTTCGCTGTAGAATTTACCCAGTATCACGGAAAACAGATTGTTATTGATGTGATTGAATACATTGGTAACCAGTAGTTTCCCACTGAATCCGAACATTTCCTTAATCGGGGTGAAGTTGAACTGCAAGCTCGGTCGCCAACGGGTGAAATACCAGTAACAGGCTGTGTTGATGGTTACGTAAACGATGCTTTGCGTAGCAATTCCCCAATAAGAGAAACCAAAGTAGGCAAGAGTGACTCCGGTGATTCCGGACACGGTGAGTCCGATAACCGAAGACAATGCCCGCTGTTTGACCATCAGATTACGCAGGAGATAGGCACTGTGGGATATTCCCAGACTGGCAATGAAGAAGCCGATAAAAGAATAACGTGCCAGTGGTGTCAGTTCGGGAGTATCGTAAAAGTCAGCGATAAGCGGTGCACAGAGGAATAACAGCAGGTACAGCGACAGACTGATGGCCGCGTTGAACCAGAATACGGCATTGTAATCATTGTGCGTCACTTCTTTCTTATTAACAAGGGCAGCTGTGAAACCACTTTCCTGTATCGAACTGGCAATGAGGGAGAAGATGGCCAACATTCCCACCATTCCATAATCTGACGGAGTGAGCAACCGCGCGAGGAATATTCCGAAAAGCAGATTTAACAACTGCTGTATGCCGTTGCTGAATCCTCCCCAAAATAGTCCTTTGGCCGTCTTTTCTTTTAGTGACTGATTCTCGCTCATGTTATTTGCAAAGAATACATGAAAAGGCTATGCGTGATGATAGCTTTTCATGTATTCCCTATTCTAGTTTTATTATTTTACTTCGCTGCCCGGCTTCACCTCACGTCCCGGCATAATAACTGCCAGACTGCCGTCGTTGTTTTCGGCACTTAGAATCATGCCTTCGCTGACGATACCTTTCAGTTTGCGCGGAGCAAGGTTGGCGATGAAGCAAACCTGTTTGCCTACCAGCTCTTCCGGTTGATAATGCTTGGCAATACCTGATACGATGGTACGTGTCTCCAGTCCGTCATCGATTTTGAATTGCAGCAATTTATCCGCTTTCGGTACTTTCTGACATTCAAGAATGGTACCTACACGGATATCCAGTTTCGTGAAGTCGTCGAATTCGATGTTCGGGCGGATAGGATTAGCTTTGTAGTTGGCTTCTTCATTTGCCTTCTTTGTATCGAGCAGCTTTTGTACCTGTGCTTCGATAGTAGCGTCTTCGATCTTCTCGAACAATAACTCCGGTTTGTTTAACTGATGGCCTACAGGAAGCAGGTTATCTTTTCCCAGTTCAGACCATTCGAAAGTATCCATGTTCAGCATTTTGCGGAGTTTTTCCGAGCTGAACGGCAAGAATGGGTCGAAGGCGATGGCAAGGTTGGCAACCAGTTGCAGGGAAATGTTGAGGATGGTTCCTACACGTTCCATATCTGTCTTAGCCAGTTTCCACGGTTCGGTGTCGGCCAGGTATTTGTTTCCGATACGAGCCAAGTTCATCGCTTCTTTCTGGGCGTCACGGAAATGGTAGGTATCCAGCAGACGTTCCACGTCAGCCTTTACATTCGCAAAGTCGGTCAATGTCTGACGGTCATAATCGGTCAGCTCGCCGGCAGCCGGCACCTTACCTTCGAAATACTTTTCGGTAAGCACCAAAGCACGGTTGACAAAGTTACCTAAGATGGCAACCAACTCATTGTTATTGCGTGCCTGAAAATCTTTCCAGGTAAAATCGTTGTCTTTTGTTTCGGGGGCATTGGCTGTCAATACATAGCGCAATACATCCTGTTTGCCGGGGAAGTCCTGCAAATATTCATGCAACCATACTGCCCAGTTGCGTGAAGTGGAAATCTTATCACCTTCCAGATTCAGGAATTCATTGCTAGGTACGTTATCCGGTAAGATATAGCTTCCTTCCGCTTTCAGCATAGCAGGGAAAACAATGCAGTGGAATACAATATTGTCTTTTCCGATGAAGTGAATCAAACGGGTTTCTGGATCTTTCCACCAAGTTTCCCAACTGTCGGGAAGTAATTCTTTTGTATTTGAAATATAGCCGATGGGGGCATCGAACCATACATAAAGTACTTTTCCCTCAGCACCTTCTACAGGAACAGGGATTCCCCAATCCAAGTCACGGCTTACCGCACGGGGTTGCAAGCCCATATCCAACCAGCTTTTACATTGTCCGTATACATTGGGGCGCCATTCTTTATGATTTTCAAGAATCCATTCACGCAGCCATCCTTCGTGTTTGTCCAATGGCAGATACCAATGTTTGGTTTCACGCATCACTGGTTTACTGCCACTGATAGCACTTTTCGGATTGATCAGGTCGGTCGGAGAAAGTGATGTTCCGCACTTCTCGCATTGGTCACCGTAGGCTCCTTCTGCATGGCAGTGAGGACATTCACCGGTAATATAACGGTCGGCCAGGAACTGATGGGCTTCTTCGTCGTAATATTGCATGGAGGTCTTTTCAATGAACTCACCTTTATCATACAGGGTTTTGAAGAATTCGGAAGCCAGTTCGTGGTGTGTCTTTGATGTAGTACGAGAGTATATATCGAATGAAATTCCAAATTCTTTGAATGATTCTTTTATCAAGGTATGATAGCGGTCCACCACATCTTGTGGAGTAATACCTTCTTTCTTTGCACGAATGGTGATAGGTACTCCGTGTTCGTCAGAGCCTCCGATGAAAAGAACATCTTCTTTTTTCAGGCGGAGATAGCGCACGTAGATATCAGCAGGAACATATACACCTGCCAGATGACCAATATGTACCGGACCGTTTGCGTAGGGCAAAGCGGATGTGACGGTGGTTCTTTTGAATTTATTTTCCATTGTATGATGTCTTTTTTGTTATTTCTACCAGTAACGTGCAAAGTTAGTGATTTTTAGTAAGTATATGGAATAATCAGAAATATTTCTCCCTTAAAATCTCTGACAGGCCGTACTTATTATAAAATATGGTTATTCGGGGGCTTTGTCGGAAGAAGTGAAAATACAGAAAAATGTTATATCGTGATGCAGTGATTTGCACTTATTTGCATTTAATCTTAAGGAGAGAAAAATGATGAACTAAATTTTACTTATCCTGTTTTTTATAAAACCTTAAGTCGAACGAGACATGAATACGTGGTATAAATTCATTTTAAATGCACTTTTCTCTAAAAAGAGAGAGGATAAAGATTGGGAAACGACCGATAAGGAAGAGGATGTTCTTTCAAATTACATTGAACTGGACTCATTGATGCAGGTCATTTATCATGCAAAGGAAACTGAGTCGGGCAGCTAAACTAACCGGCCCAGTCTTCTCTATCAAGATTTCTATAGCTTATCGCTTCTGCCAGGTGGATGGAAGTAATGTGTTCGCTGTTGTCCAGATCGGCAATGGTACGCGCTGCTTTTAGAATACGACCGTATGCGCGCGCCGACAGGTTGAGGCGTGTCATGGCAGTTCGTAATAATTTTAGCCCTGCTTCATTGGGTTGAGCGTACAGATGGAGTAACCCGGCTTCCATTTGTGCGTTGCAGTAAATACCCGGATGGTTGGCAAAACGTTGAGCTTGTATTTCCCGGGCCTTGATAACCCGTTCGCGTATGCTTGCACTACTTTCCGCATGATGGCGTTCTGCCATTTTTTCGAATGGAACCGGAACTATTTCTATTTGGATATCTATGCGGTCCAGTAAAGGACCGGAGATACGGTTCAGGTACCGTTGCACTTGTCCGGGATTACAGACGCAAGCTCGTGTGGGATGATTATAATATCCGCATGGACAGGGATTCATACTGGCTACCAGCATGAAACTGGCCGGATAATCCAGACTGTATTTAGCTCGTGCGATGGATATATGCCTGTCCTCTAGGGGTTGGCGAAGTACTTCAAGTACACTTCTGTTAAATTCCGGCAACTCGTCTAGAAAGAGCAAACCGTTGTGAGCCAGACTGATTTCTCCCGGTTGGGGATTGGTGCCGCCACCTACCATTGCTACTTGCGAAATTGTATGATGGGGACTACGGAAAGGCCGGATGGCAATCAGTGAACTGTCTTTTCCTAATTTTCCTGCTACTGAATGTATTTTAGTCGTTTCCAGACTTTCACCCAATGAAAGGGGAGGGAGAATGCTTGGCATGCACTTTGCCATCATGGACTTCCCACTTCCGGGTGAACCGATCATAATCAGGTTGTGTCCTCCGGACGCGGCTACTTCCAATGCGCGTTTTACACTTTCTTGTCCTTTCACATCAGCAAAATCGTATGGAAAGCTACTTTGGTGTTCATAGAATTCCTCCCGTGTATTGACGATGCTAGGCTCCAGATTGCGTTCATTATTGAAAAATTCGATGACCTCTTTGATATTTTCTACGCCATATACTTTCAGGTTGTTTACTACAGCAGCTTCCCGCGCATTTTGTTTGGGAAGTATGAAGCCTTCAAAACCTTGCTTGCGGGCACTGATAGCTATGGAGAGGGCTCCTTTGACTGGTTGAAGGCTTCCATCCAGGCTAAGTTCTCCGATAATAAGATAACGTGAAAGTTTTTCTTCCGATACGATTTGGGTAGCGGCCAATATTCCGATTGCTAGCGGAAGGTCGTATGCAGACCCCTCCTTGCGTATGTCGGCAGGGGCCATATTCACTACAATTTGACAAGTGGGGAATTTATATCCGTTTACCTGTAAGGCGGAAATAATACGTTCATGACTTTCTTTCACGGCCGAGTCCGGCAGACCGACAAGGAAGAATTTTATACCTCGTGAACTATTTACTTCAATAGTTACAATGGTAGCGTCGATACCTTGAACGGCTGCTCCATAGACTTTTACCAGCATTCTTTTATTTTTTATTTTGTCTCTTTCGAGCACGTTCTGCCTCTTTGGCGGCTTTTTCTTTCTCTTTATCTTGTTCTGTCAGCTGTCTCACTTTGTCTATCAGTTCTTTGCCCCGTATATCTTGTGTGATGACCCGCTTGTCAGGACCTATCAGTATATTGGCAGGAATCCGGGTTATGCCTTGTTGCTTGACAATGGAATTGTTCCAGCCTTTGAAATCGCAAACTTGTTTCCATTGCGTGGTATCTTTTTGAATGATTTTCTCCATCCATTCCTTTTTATCCAGATCAAGGGAGAGGCTGATAATAACAAACTTGTCTTTTTTCAATGCCTTTTGTACGGATACTAAAGAATCTTGTGTGGCAATGCTTTCTTTGTTCCAGCTTGCCCAAAAATCCAAAAGGACATATTTCCCTTTTACACTGTTCCAGTTGACGGTCTTTCCTTTTTTATCCGTGCACGAGATGTTGGAAACGTAGCGATGTTCTGTCAGTTCTTTTTTCTCGCTTAATTTATTCTGGAGTTCTATAATATAAGGTGTGTCTTTTATAATACCGCTTAGTCCTTTTATCAGCTGATCTATGTGGTTGTAATCAGGAAGCGAGTCCTGTACGTAATATTTGTCTATCAGATAGATATTGCTGTACGAGCTTGGGTTGGTTTTAATCAACGAATCCACAGCAGTCATAACAGCTGCCTTGTTATTTTCTAAGGTGCTAAGGTACTGGATATGTTTTGCCAGTTGTGCGTTTTCTCCCTTTCCTTTAACCTCTATCTTTCCGGCCATTCCGTTTAGGGTAACACTTTCTCCTTTATCAGCATATATCGGTAAGATTTGTTTTTCTCCCAATAGTAATGAGAAGATAGTAAATGTGTCAGGGGTAATGGTGTAAGTGAATTTACCTTTTGAGAGGAGTATGGTATCCAGCTTGTAATCGGGTTCTTGATAAAATACTAATATAGTGTCTGAAGGAAGTCCTTTAATGCTTCCTTCCAAGGTGAATGTATTTTTCTTGCCGCAGCCGCTTGCCAGCACAACAAGAGTGAAAAGAAAGAATAGTAATTTTTTCATTTCAAGATATTTTTTGCGAAAATACGCATTTTGTGGCTAAAGGCAGGCATAAATGAAGGTTATTTTACATAAAAAGACCGGAAGCTTCATCACGAAGCCTCCGGTTTCAGTCATAATCATCTAAAAAACTAGACAAGATGATATCTAGTTATATTATTTGATAGCATCAGCGTATTTAGCGAACTCGCGATCGTTAGCAGCTTTTTCAGCCATTGAAGGATCTTTTGCGATTGCGCTCTTGATGCTGCTGCTTACCAATGAAGCATTGTTTGTGCGAGCACCAACGATAGCCATCAAGTAGTCAGTCATTGCATCCGGATTCTTGATTGCAGACAAAGTAGCTTTTGCTTTGTTATAGTCTTTAGCCAAAATCTGAGCTTGAGCGGCACTGTTAGTCTTAGCGTCACCGAATGAGTTGACAGCTCTGTCATACTGGCCTTGTTTGATATATAAGTTACCCAAAGCTTCGCCGGCAGCGTTAGCACCTGTAGCTTTGCCTAAGTAAGTTTCGGCAGCTGCAACATTGCCCTTAACCAATTCGCAAAGACCAAGGTTAGCGTTTACTTCAGGAGCGTTAGCGTTCTTAGAAGCAGCTTGTTTGAAGTAGCTTTCTGCTTTAGCAGCATCACCGGCAGCGAATGCCAATTCACCCAAGTTATTATAAGCACGGAAATCGTTCGGATAAAGTTGAGTTGTCTTGGTGAAGATAGCTTCTTTGCGAGCGTTGTCGTTAGTCAGGGTAGCAGCGTACAATAATTCTTCTACACTCAATACTTTAGGATCAGAGTTGAATGCTTCGTTGATTTCGTCATCGCTACGACCGATGATGTCATAGTTGGCAGTTAAACGGGCACGACGCAACTGAGGCAGGATTTCGTCAGCCAAAGTTTTGTATACAGAAGAGATATTCTTGATTTCAGCTTCTCTTTGTTCAGGATCATTGTACATAGAAAGAACACGTAAGATCAAATCTTTATCCTGCAAGTTTGATTTAGATACCAGTTCTTGGAAGCCTTCCCAGTCTTGTGCAGTGTATTTTGCATCCAGGTTAGTATCAATCTTGCCCTTCTTCAACTGGCGTTCCATATATTTTTCTGTGTTTGCTTCACGGTTTTCAGCCAAACCGGTGTTCAGTTCCACACCACCATCAGGTGAAGCGTATGCAGAAATTTCGATGTTGTTCAGTTTGTAGTTCTTTGTGTCGGCATTAATTTCAGCCACTTTCTTATGGAATTCTTTGATATCGTCAGAATTCAATTCGCTGTTGCGCAAGTTGGCTTGCTGGATCAAGAACATGATGTTGGCAGTCTGAGCATCTTTAATAATGCGTTGGAAAGCATCGTTAGCGTATGATGCGTTAGAGCTGGCAGCAGTAGGCAGTTCAGAAGTCGCGATAACGCCATCAGCGATTTTTACAGAAGGAATAGTGTATGATTTCTTTCCTTTTGTAATCTTGAAATCAAGATAAAGTTCAGAGTTTGCCATTTCGGGAACGTAGTCGAAAGAAGCTTTCATCGTGTAGCTGCCACCTGCCTTGTAAGCGATAGTCTGATTGTTTCCTTCTACTTTTTCTCCTTGGAATACAGCGGGCTGGCCTTTAGCTTCGCCGCCTTTCCATCTCAGAACGGGGGTAACTTCAACAGTTGCGTTCTTCTTGAAATACTTTTCGGGGAATTTACCATTAATTGTCACAGGCACTTTACCACCGATTGCTTCAAGCACTTCAGGGTTAGTTGTGAAATAGTCAGAAGACAATTCTCCCATCTTGCCGCATGATGATAAGGCAAGGACCAATAAAGCCACTAAGGGCAAATACAACTTTTTAATCATAGTTACTTATTAATTTAACGTTTGTAATGTAAAATTCGCTATAGTACGTTTTTGTGCGTCTCTTTGGGGGCAAAGATAGGAAAAACTCTATTATATGCTAGCTTCTTAGCCTGCTTTTTTTTCAATTTATCTTAAAATATTTTAGAATATAGAACCTTTATTATCTTTTTCTCTGAATTTGATGTTACGGGGGTGATGTTCTATGATTTCACTGCGTAGCATATTACGGTCTATATGTGTATAAATTTCTGTTGTCCCGATACTTTCATGTCCCAGCATACACTGTATGGCACGCAAGTTGGCGCCTCCTTCCAGCAAATGTGTTGCAAAAGAATGGCGGAATGTGTGAGGACTGATTTTTTTTTTCAGACCTATCCGGGCTGCCAGTTCCTTGATGATATGGAAAACCATGATGCGGGAGATGTTCTTCCCGAAATTGCTGATAAAGACAAAGTCTTCAAATCCCGGCTTTATTTTCATCAGGTTACGGTCGGTGAAGTAGAGCCTGATTTCCTTGATGGCGCGCGGTGAAATAGGAACCAGCCGCTGTTTGCTTCCTTTTCCTTCCACTTTGATGAAGCCTTCTTCAAAATAAAGTTCGGATAATTTCAGGTTGCAGAGTTCGGAAACACGGAGCCCGCAACTGTAAAGCGTTTCCAGTATGGCCCTGTTGCGCTGTCCCTCTTTGGTGCTGCGGTCTATGCTTCCTATCAGCAGGTCTATCTCTTCTACTGTCATTACTTCGGGCAGTTTGAAACCTGTCTGGGGGGATTCCAGCAATTCTGTCGGATCGGCTTTCAGGTAATCTTCCATAATGAGGAAACGGTAGAAAGAGCGGATGCCCGACAAGATGCGTGCCTGCGAGCGGGGATGGATGCCGATGTCGTGCAGTCCGGAGGCAAAATGCTGCAAGTCATCCAGGGTAGTGTCAAGGATAGCGATACCCTCTCCTTCCAGAAAGTGCAGCAGCTTCTGTAAGTCTGTTTGGTAAGCATCCACTGTATTGGGTGAGAGTGCTTTTTCCAGTTTCAGATACTGGTGGTACTTTCTGATTATCAGCGTTTGTTTCTCCTTATTCGTGGATTTTTCTTCTGATTTCATTTCTTTTTTCTACCTTTGCTTCGCGAAAATAGGCTGCATTTCAGCAAATTGCAAATAAATTTGCATCTGCTTTCGGTTTGCACTATCTTTGCACCGCAAAGGTATAAAAAATTGTGTTATGAGGATACAAATTATTAATGGCCCGAATATCAATCTGCTGGGCAAACGTGAACCTTCCATTTACGGTAGCGTTACTTTTGAAGACTACCTTGCCGAACTCCGTAAGAAATATGCGGATGTACAGATTGACTATTTCCAGTCCAACATTGAGGGAGAGCTGATAGACAAGATTCAGCAGGTAGGTTTTGATGTGGACGGCATCATTTTGAATGCGGGTGCTTACACCCATACGTCCATCGCTCTGCAAGATGCTATCCGTTCGGTCACTTCTCCGGTGATTGAGGTGCATATCTCTAATGTACATGCCCGCGAGGCTTTTCGTCATGTGTCCATGATTTCCTGCGCTTGTAAAGGTGTCATTCTCGGTTTCGGGCTGAACTCCTACC
>OHSJ01000918.1_pt1 | contig 10551 bp, 7 predicted proteins | sample 1578561 | NCBI WGS metagenome assembly OHSJ01 (sample SAMEA3879571, study PRJEB24766) | human gut metagenome | biome: human-associated habitat; feature: feces | place: USA | collected 1985/1987 | reverse complement strand
TCAGCCTGTCTACTTCTACATTGCTGGCGATACGCTTGTAATGAAGGGTGCTAATCTTGCAAAATATCCGATTGTAAAACAGGCTGAGCATATTTTCCAGTTTAAAGTGCAGAATGGGGATGTGGTTAAGCTGGTGAAGACGGAAGATAAGTCTTATTTGCAGCAGTTCATCCACAACCATGCTTCCGTGGCGCTGAATCAGAATACGCTGATTAAACGTGATACGGTGGTTGTAAGGGGCGATGAGAAATATCATCTCTACGTACAGGTTAACCCAACAAGTTATAAGGTCTACAAGAGTTCTTATAATGATGATGGTGTTGAGGTAGACAATGTTTATTATGATAATATTGTGAACTTGCATGTTTATCATGGTGCCAACTGTCTGTTCTCTCGTGATTTTCATAAGAAGGATTTCGATAAGCAGGTTCCTGCTTCTTTCTTGGACCAGTCTATATTGAGCGACATCGTATTCAATAAGATAGATGAATCTGGCATTCATTATCTTGCTGTTCTGGCAATGCCTGACAGCAGTTTGAGTTATCAGGTTGAGGTTATCATTTCCTTTGAAGGAAAAATGCGAATGCGGGTTAAGAGCTAAAAAAAATAAAAAAGTCGCCCTGAAAGGGAAAGCATTGAATGTAAGATGCTTTTGTCCTTTCAGGGCGATTCTATTTTTTATGTGCTTATCCTGGAGGGATAGCTTGGTGGCTCAACTTTTAATTGAAGAATCCCAGCAAAGCTCCGGCTGCAACGGCAGAACCGATGACTCCCGCAACGTTTGGTCCCATGGCGTGCATGAGAAGGAAGTTGTGGCGGTCGTATTCCAGACCTAGGTTGTTGGAGATGCGTGCACTCATTGGTACGGCACTCACTCCGGCGTTTCCGATAAGTGGGTTCAGTTTCTTGCCTTTTGGCAAGAAGAGATTCATCAGCTTGACGAATAAGATCCCGCTTGCCGATGCGATGATGAAAGCAAGAGCACCGAGAGCAAAGATTTTGATGGTGTTTAATGTCAGAAACTCTGAAGCCTGGGTAGAACAGCCTACGGTCAGGCCGAGGAGGATAACGACAATATCATTCAAGCTGCTGCTTGCTGTCTTGGCGAGTCGAGTTGTCTTTCCACTCTCTTTCAGAAGATTTCCGAAGAACAGCATTCCTAATAATGGCAAACCGGATGGAACGATAAAGGTGGTGAGAAGCAGACCGATGATAGGGAAGAGAATCTTTTCGGTCTGTGAAACCTGACGTGCCGGTTTCATCTTGATGACGCGCTCTTTCTTGGTTGTAAGTAGTCGCATCAAAGGTGGCTGGATTACAGGCACCAGTGCCATGTAAGAGTAGGCGCAAACCGCAATGGCTCCCATGAGGTTCGGACTCAGTTTGCTGCTCAGGAAGATGGCGGTTGGTCCGTCTGCTCCTCCGATAATGGCAATGCCAGCTGCCTGGTTAGGTTCGAATCCCAGAGCCAGTGCAATCATATATGCGCCGAAGATTCCAAATTGGGCAGCGGCTCCAATCAGGATGAGCTTCGGGTTGGAAATGAGCGCAGAGAAGTCGGTCATGGCTCCAATGCCCAGAAATACGAGTGGCGGGTACCAGACCTGTTTCACTCCCTGGTAGAAGATGTTCAGAACGGAGTTGTCTTCGTATAAACCTATTTCGAGTCCTGCATCGGCACGGAATGGAATGTTGCCAAGAATGATTCCCAATCCGATAGGAACCAGAAGCAGCGGCTCAAAATCTTTCTTGATGGCGAGCCAGATAAAGAGTGCTCCCACTAGAATCATGATGAGGTTTCCTGCCGAGGCGTTGGCAAAGCCCGTAAAGGTAAGAAACTCATTGAAGTTTTGTATGATGAAATCCATAATTTACTTTGAACTTTGAAAGTTGAACATTGAACTTTATGATTAGTCTTTTGATTGGAAGAGTAATCATTAGCTTTTTGTCTAAACAGCTTATTAAGCGATTGTCACAAGCGTGTCTCCTTCCATCACAGCGTCTCCCTTGTTCACGTTGATGCTGGTAATGGTTCCTGAAGTTTCTGCATCGATGTTGTTCTGCATCTTCATGGCTTCGAGAACGACAACAGTATCGCCTGTGTTCACCTTGTCACCGACTTTCACCTTGATTTCGTTGATAGTGCCAGGCAGAGGGGCAACAACTGGTTTGCCTGCAGCAGGAGTTGCCTGTTTGCTTGATGAAGCAGAATCAGAACTTGCTGCAGATCCTGCGCTTGCAACAGAGCTGGCAGAAATGTTGTTTTGTCCATCACTTAACTTCACTTTCTGCTTACTGCTCTTAACCGGCTGTTTCATTTCCACTTCGAATGGAATTCCATTCACGGTTACATTGGCGATATTGCCTTCAATATCCTGTATTTCAACGACGTAATCTACGCCTTTAACCTTATATTCGTACTTTGCCATAGTTTTTATATTTTAACGTTGTTATTGTTGTTGTTGAATTTCGGAGCATTCCATCTGGTCTGTTTTGGCTTGATGGTGATAATGCCTGGTTCTACATCATGAACATCTTCCAGATATTCCTGTAGTGCAAGGGAGATGACTGCCATGTAAATCTCCTTATCAATACCCTTGGTTTCTAAACCATCTTTCAGAATCACGTTGGTCTTATGACTGAGGCCTTGAGTAACCTCGATGGTCTTCTTTCCTGTCTTATATAATAAGGTGGCGTGCTTCTCAGTAGCACGGGCGATGCGCTGTTTATGTTTCATGTAGGCTCCGAAAACCCAGAACACGATGAAGAGTAGAGCAAGGCAGGCAAATACGATTCCCATTGAAAGTACGGCGATTCCTATTCCGTATGGGTCGCTTTTCTTCAATTGCTGGGCTTTACTCAAACCTGTGTTTTGAGGCAGATAGCCTGGAGTTACTGATCCGGCAATGGCTTTCTCCCATGTCTTGAGGTCCTTACTCAGTTCAAAACTCTCATCGGCAGCCAACACTGGCACGCTTACGGAGTCAATCAGGTCAACGGCATTTCCGTCATAGAGTGCTATCCAGTTGGGCATCTTTTCCTGTAGAATAAGATTGAGATGAAAAGGTCCCGAGTTGGAAGAATTCTTTGCCTTCCAATGTTGTCCGTTCCTGCCATCCTGGTACCAGGAACTGCTGTCGAAGATAACGATGCTCTTCTTGCCTCCCAGTGTGGTTCGTGGTTCATTGTTAGGCAATGGACACATCAACTGTCGACGAGCTTCAGGCGACATTTTCTTGTCGAGGACCCTTCGGTCGGTGGTTAGGAACATACCACGCACATTATACGTGGTAAAGGAGGAATTGCTCAATTCCACCCATGGTTTGTGCTGCCCGTACTCATCTACAAGATTGGTACGGTTGTCGGTCATCACCTCTGTAATGCGGATACTTTTGGCTCCTTGACTCCAAGCGGGCAAGGACGTGATGACTAGTATGGTTATCAGAAATCCCAATTTCTTCATACGCTTACTAACGTTTATAGGGTTATTGTTTCATTTTTCGAAAAAATCTGCATCATATAGGAACGATAGCTGTTCCTAGAAGATTCATTAGGTTTGTTTCTTGTGCTCAAAGGTACGAAGAATTTCTGAAAAGACAACAAAAAAAGTGCACAATTTTTTATCTTTGTGCACCTCTTTTATAATTTATAACTATTTTCAGTTGTTTTGTTAACTTTTGTAAGTCTTACGCTCCGCAGAAGAACAGCACCACTATCTGGGCTGTAAAGATACGGAGGAACATGCTCAATGGATAAACCGTAGAGTATCCTACAGCTGGAGCCTCCTTTGAGCAAGAAGCATTTGCATAAGCCAATGCAGGAGGGTCTGTGTAAGTACCGGCGAGCATACCCATGATGGTGAAGTAGTTGAACTTAAACTTCAGGCGGGCAATCGTACCGATGATGAGGATAGGAATAACGGTGATGAGGAAACCGCATCCCACATATTTCAAACCGTCACCCTGTACTACTGTGTCCCAGAATCCGGCTCCAGCCTTGATTCCCACACTCGCCAGGAAGAGTACAAGTCCTATTTCTCGCAGCATCATATTAGCCGAAGTCGTCGTATAAGTTACCAGCTTCATGCGATAGCCGAAACGACCGATGAGGATGGCGATGATAAGCGGACCTCCGGCAATACCCAACTTCAAAGGCACCGGCATTCCCGGAATGGCAAATGGGAGAGAACCGAAGATAATACCTACCATAATGCCTACGAAGATAGTGGCAATGTTAGGCGCATCGAGGCGCTTTACAGAGTTGCCCATAATTTCAGCCACACGGTTCACATTCTCTTCAGGACCTACAACCAAGATCTTATCACCTACGTGGAAGTGGTGGTTTCTGCCTGCAAAGATGTCCATTCCCTGACGGGAAATACGGGTTACGTTAACGCCGTATACGCTGGAGAAGTGCATCTTACCCAAGGTCTTACCGTTCATTTCCGGACGGGTAACGACGATACGGCGAGAAACAAAGTGCTGTACTTCATCCTTCTCGCGGTCCCATTCAGCTTCAACCTCTGGTCCGATAAAAGCCTTGATGGCTTCTGCATCAGCCTCTGCACATACAACGAGCAATTCGTCTCCAACCTCAAACTTAGTCTTGCTGTTAGGAATGCTCACCTCGCCATTGTGGAGCAGTCGTGAACATACAATGTCACGGTTCAAGAACTCTGAAACTTCTCTCAGCGTTCTGCCTGTAATATAAGCATTTTCCACGCGCAAGTGCATGTTATGGGCCTTAGCGTGTGGGTTGGCGGCATCTTCTTCGTTAAGCTGTTCTTCCTCATCAGCAGTATTAATCTTACAGATGTACTTGATAAGGATAGTAGCACCGATAATGCCCACTACACCAAGAGGATAAGCACATGCATAACCATTGGCAATACTTGGAGCACCATTAGGGAAGACGCTGAGCAAAGCCTCGTTGACAGCACCAAGCCCCGGAGTATTAGTAACCGCACCATAGAGAGTACCTACCATCATAGGCAGGTTGTTAGGGTTGCTCGTATCAAAGAAGAGATAATAGCAACCAAACATCACGAGGATGTTGAGCAGAATAGCGCTAGCCGAAAGCATGTTGAGTGTAACACCACCTTTCTTGAAACTCTCGAAGAAGCCAGGTCCTACCTGGAGACCAATCATGAAGACGAAGAGGATCAAGCCGAAGTCTTGCACGAATGTGAGAATTTCCTTTGGACCGGTGAAGCCAACGTGGCCAGCCAAAATACCTGCGAAGAGAACAAAGGTGACACCTAATGAAATGCAGCCAATCTTTATCTTTCCGAGGTAAACACCAATAGCTATCACGATAGCGTAGAGTAGGGCGATGTGAGCCACCGACTCGGTATTGGTGAAGAGATTAACAATCCAATCCATGTATTCGTTTTAAAATCAGAAAATTATATTCCTGTAGTTTACCAAATTATTTTAGAATTTATGTTTTCTGTTGCTTGTTTTAAATGAAAGATACAGTTCTGTTTATAGAGAGAATCTGTAGATTATTAGGGATTCAATTAAAACTGAAAATTGGAGGACATCACATAGGATGCCCTCCAACCTATTTTTTCTTGTAAAAAATCAAGCCCTTTTTGCAAATGGTTTTCTTTTTGACATGAGATTACTTCTCGATAGCTGCTACACCTGGCAATACCTTACCCTCGATAGCCTCGAGGAGTGCACCACCACCTGTAGAGATGTAAGATACCTGATCAGCCAAACCGAACTTGTTGATACAAGCTACAGAGTCACCACCACCGATGAGTGAGAATGCACCTTCCTTAGTAGCCTCAGCGATTGCCTCAGCGATAGCCTTAGAACCACCAGCGAAGTTGTCGAACTCGAATACGCCTGCAGGACCGTTCCAGAGGATAGTCTTGGCACCCTTGATGGCAGCTGCGAAAGCCTTGCGAGTCTCAGGACCTGCGTCCATACCCTCCCAACCGTCAGGAATGTTGTTAGATGGGCAAACCTGAGTGTTGCAGTCGTTCTTGAAGTCGTCACCGCAGATAGAGTCTGTGCCGAGTACGAGGTTTACACCGTTCTCCTTAGCCTTCTTGATTACGTCGAGAGCAACGTCGAGCTTGTCATCCTCGCAGATAGACATACCGATCTTGCCGCCGAGAGCCTTAGAGAATGTATAAGTCATACCACCGCAGAGAATCAAGTTGTCAACCTTAGTCAACAGGTTCTCGATGATACCAATCTTAGTAGAAACCTTAGAACCACCCATGATAGCTGTGAATGGGCGCTTGATGTTGCCGAGAACTGCGTCAACAGCCTTAACTTCCTTCTCCATCAAGAAACCGAGCATCTTGTGATCCTTGTCGAAAGAATCAGCGATGACAGCTGTAGAAGCGTGCTTGCGGTGAGCTGTACCGAATGCGTCCATTACATATACGTCAGCGTAAGAAGCCAACTTAGCAGCGAACTTCTTCTGGCGCTCCTTCATCTCAGCCTTAGCAGCATCAAATTCTGGAGTACCCTTCTCAACGCCAACTGGCTTGCCTTCCTCTTCTGGATAGAAGCGGAGGTTCTCGAGCAAGAGAGCCTCACCTGGCTTCAAGGCAGCTGCTTCAGCATCAGCGTTACCGCAGTCCTTAGCGAACTTAACGTCTACGCCGAGAGCGTCTGATACGTTCTTAACAATCTGAGAGAGAGAAAGCTCTGGTTTAACCTTGCCCTTTGGCTTACCCATGTGGCTCATCATGATGAGCGCACCGCCGTCTGCAAGTACCTTCTTCAATGTAGGAAGGGCACCGCGGATACGAGTGTCGTCTGTTACATTACCATTTTCATCCAATGGCACGTTGAAGTCAACGCGCACGATTGCCTTGTGACCGGCAAAGTTAAAATCTTCAATTTTCATTTTACCTAAATTTATTTAGTTTATGTACTAATTTATTGTTCTAAACCTTTCTGCTGGTTTCAAAAACCGAAGGCAAAGATACAAATTATATTTGAATCAGCAAAATATAGTAGCGGTTTTTATTATTTTTAGTAGATGAAATCGTCTGTTTGCTATATCGGGTTTGCAAAATTCGTGTTTTGCGCTTCCTTCTGCCTGATTTGTTAAACAAAATGGAGAGAAATGAAATATATTCTTAACAAATTACTTTTTTTTTGGATTTTTCGATAATAAATAGTACCTTTGTGCGCAGTTAAAACGTTATTACATATAAATGAGATAAAATGGCGAAAGATAAGATTGCTTTTGTGTGCAGCAATTGCGGACAGGAAAGTGCCAAATGGATGGGCAAATGTCCTAGCTGCGGACAATGGAATACATTTAAGGAAATTCGTATTGCTGCTGATTCCGGATCGCAGGCTGCGAAGAATGCCGGAATGACCATGCGTCATGGTGGAGCTGCCACGATGTTTGGTGGGCAGCACAGCGAGCATGACGCTGCGCCGATGAAACTTCGCGATATTTCTGCGATTGATGAACCGCGCATCGATATGAGGGACGAGGAGCTGAACCGTGTGCTGGGTGGCGGAATGGTCCCTGGCAGCATTACGCTCCTGGGCGGTGAACCGGGAATCGGTAAGAGTACGCTCACCTTGCAGACTATTCTGAACATGACTGACCGCCGCATCCTGTATGTGAGCGGAGAGGAAAGTGCCCATCAGATTAAACTCCGTGCCGACCGGTTGGCTAAAGGACAGGCGATGCTCAGAGATGGCTCTTCTGCGGACACTCTGAAAACGGCTTCTCTTTCATCAGAAGGAGCCTTTGATCATATTACGGTTCTCTGTGAAACGCAGTTGGAGAAAATCTTCAGCCATATTCAGGAAGTGGCTCCTCAGCTGATAGTTATAGATTCTATCCAAACTATCTCTACAGAAGAGGTTGACAGTTCGCCAGGTTCTGTTTCCCAAGTTCGCGAGTGTGCAGCCTCCCTGCTCCGTTTTGCCAAGACGAGTGGCATTCCGGTCATTCTGATAGGTCATATTAATAAGGAGGGAACGCTTGCCGGACCAAAGATTTTGGAGCACATCGTAGATACGGTAATTCAGTTTGAGGGCGACCAGCATTACATGTACCGCATCTTGAGAAGCATCAAAAACCGATTCGGAAGTACTTCTGAGTTGGGAATCTACGAGATGATGCAAGGCGGACTCCGACAGGTGAGCAATCCTTCAGAGTTGCTGCTTACTGAAGATCATGACGGGCTTTCGGGTGTTGCCATCAGCGCAGCCATCGAGGGTGTCCGCCCGTTCCTGGTAGAGACGCAGGCTTTGGTTTCAACAGCTGCCTATGGAACTCCGCAACGTTCGGCAACGGGTTTTGACCAGCGCCGTTTGAACATGCTCCTGGCGGTTCTGGAGAAACGTGTGGGGTTCAAACTGATGCAGAAGGATGTGTTCCTGAATATTGCCGGTGGATTGAGAGTCACCGATCCTGCCATGGACTTGAGTGTGTTGGCAGCCGTATTGAGCAGTAATGTTGACACGCCTATAGAGCAAGGTTGGTGTATGGCAGGCGAGGTAGGTCTGAGCGGTGAAGTCCGTCCGGTGAGCCGCATCGAGCAGCGTATTGCTGAGGCAGAAAAACTGGGATTCCAGCACATTATCATCCCGAAATACAACAATCATGGTTTCGACCATAAGAAATATAAGATAGAAATTCATCCCGTAAGGAAGGTGGAAGAAGCATTCCGCTGCCTGTTCGGGTGAAGTAATAAGTAATCATACAGTTCAAAATTCAAAGTAAAATGAAGGATTCAGTAATCATTGTGAGCGGCGGCATGGATAGCATCACGCTGCTCTACGATAAGAAAGACGAGATTGCACTCGGCATTAGTTTTAACTATGGAAGTAATCATAACGAGCGTGAAATTCCCTTCGCCAAGATGCATTGTGAGCGTTTGGGAATCAAGCATATTACGATAGATTTGGGTTTCATGCATCAGTATTTCAAGAGTTCTCTTCTTGAAGGTGCCGATGCAATTCCTGAGGGTCATTATGCTGATGATAATATGAAGAGTACGGTGGTTCCTTTCCGTAATGGAATCATGCTGAGCATTGCCATCGGCATTGCTGAGAGTAATAATCTGAAGAAAGTTTTCATCGCTAACCATGGTGGCGATCATACGATTTACCCAGACTGTCGTCCGGAGTTTATCAAGGCGATAGATGAGGCTGCTGAAGCAGGAACGTTCGTTGATGTGCGCGTGGTGGCTCCTTATACGAATATTACCAAAGGGCAGATTGCGGAGATAGGCAAGAAGTTGGGCATTGACTATGCTGAAACCTGGAGCTGCTATAAGGGCGGTGAGAAGCATTGTGGCAAATGCGAGTATGAAGAATAAGGATGACGACGAACCAGGCGTTCTTCGTTCCCTATATATAATAAGGTGTAATCAGAATAAATATAATAAAAGAAAAATGAAAACAGCGATTTTATCTGCGGCTCTGATGCTTGCATCAACCGTTGCAATGGCTCAGAAGAGCAACTTCCAGTTGAAGGTGGATTTGAAGAATTTCAATTCCGATTCTGTACTTGTTTACAAGGGCAGAAATGTTAAGATGGATACGGTTTTGGTGAAGAATGGCAAGTTTACCTATTCTGCAAACCTTGATAAGGCAGCCGGATACGTTTTCCTCTCACCTGAAGCTTATCGTGGTGCAGGTCAGTTTATGTTCAACCTGCCTTGTGTTCCTGGCGAGAAGGCTGAAGTTAAGGGCGATGCAAAGACCCGCTTCGATATTTCGGGTTCTAAGTTCTATCAGCAGTATCATGAAGTAGATGTTCTGCTGGAGAATGCTAATAAGGAGTTGAGAGATTACGAAGCTTCCCTGAACCAGAGAATCAAGAATGGTGAGACCCAGCAGACCATCATGGCAGAGTATGAGCAGAAGGCTCCTGCCCTGCAAAAGGCAAAGGACGATAAGATTTTCAATTTCGTAAAACAGCATCCTGATTATGAGTCTTGTGCTACTATCTTCGAGCAGTTTGATGATGTCAGCAAGATGGAGAAACTGCTGGGCTTGCTCTCTGAGAATGTGAAGAACGGCAGAATGAAGGCTTTCTACCAGCCAATGATTGATATGGCTAAGAAGCGTGCTGAGGCTGAGGAGAAGGCTAAGAAGGTGCAGGCTGCCGGTGTTGAGGCTCCTGACTTTACGCTGAAGGATATTAAGGGAAATGATTTTAAGCTTTCCAGCCTTCGCGGCAAGATTGTCGTACTCGATTTCTGGGGTTCATGGTGCGGATGGTGCATCAAGGGAATGCCTAAGATGAAGGAGTATTACGAGAAGTACAAGGGTAAGTTTGAAATTCTTGGTGTAGATTGTAATGATACAGAGGCTAAGTGGAAGGCTGCTGTTGAGAAGCACCAGTTGCCATGGATTCATGTTTACAATCCGAAGGACAGCAAGGTTCTCAGCGACTATGCTGTTCAGGGTTTCCCTACAAAGATTGTGATTGATGCTAACGGTAAGATTATCAAGACTATTGTTGGTGAGGATCCTGCTTTCTACACATTGCTTGATGAAGTGTTGGGCAAGTAATGTTAACATAAAACAATGTCGCCCTGTAAGTGCAAAA
>OHSJ01000917.1_pt1 | contig 10554 bp, 7 predicted proteins | sample 1578561 | NCBI WGS metagenome assembly OHSJ01 (sample SAMEA3879571, study PRJEB24766) | human gut metagenome | biome: human-associated habitat; feature: feces | place: USA | collected 1985/1987 | reverse complement strand
ATGTAGGCGGAGGAGGTGTCGGAGACCTGGCACTGACTTATGGATATCAGAGGATGAATACACCATTGATGATCTTTACTGTAGTTGTACTGGTTGTATTTGTACAGATCCTTCAGCTTGCAGGAAATACAATTTCAAGAAAACTCAGACAACATAGATAATTGATTAAGAAAGAACGAGGAGAATTATATTATGAAAATCAAGAAAATTATTGCAGGATTATTAGTAGCGACAACAGCATTCAGCCTGGCGGCATGCGGAAATTCAGGTTCAGGAGATACGAAGAAAAGTGACGCGGATACATCAGAGAAAAAGGAAATCGTCTATGGAAAATCCCAGGGACCATATACAGAACTTTTCGAAGATGCAATTGTTCCAATTCTTGAAAAAGAAGGATATACTCTGAAAGCTGTTGACCTCTCAGATCTTCAGACAGCAGATGTTGCACTGAATGATGGAGATGTAGATGTCAATGTAGAACAGCATACAGCATACATGGACAGTTTCAATCAGAGTTATAACGCAGATCTGGTTGCAATCAGTCCGATTCCAACTGTTCCGGCAGGAGTTTATTCAGAAAAATACGATTCTGTAGATGAAATCCCGGATGGTGCGAAGGTTGCAGTCCCAAATGATGCGTCCAACACAGCACGCTGCTATCTGATGCTTCAGAAAATCGGCTGGATCAAGCTTGACGAGAATGCTGATCCATCCACAGTTACACAGGATGATATTGTAGAGAACCCACATAATATTGAATTTACAGAAATGAACAGCATGACAATTCCGGCAGCAGAATCTGATTTCGATTATATTGCAATCACAGGAAGTGTTGTATATAATGCAGGCATTGATGCTTCTACAGCACTGGCCAATGAAGATATTTCAGATTATCTTGTACTTCAGGTTGTTGTAAAAGAAGAGAACAAAGATGCAGATTGGGCACAGGCAATCGTGGACGCATACCACTCAGATGAATTCAAACAGTATATGAAAGAAAACAATGATGGATTATGGTGGATCCCGGAGGAGCTTCAATAATTAAGAAAGGCAGTGATGAAAATGGATCAGACAGAAAAATTAATCCTGGAAGCAATCGATCAGCACAGAGATGAAATCATTGAATTTGCCAGAGATATATACGATCATGGAGAACTTGGATATAAAGAATTCAATACAGCAGAAAAATTCATAAAGAAGATGAAAGAATTAGGTCTGCGCACAGAAACCGGACTTGCAATTACAGGAACAAAAGCGTATTTAAATGAAGAAAAGAAAGATACAGCAAGCCTTGCACTTCTTGGAGAGCTTGATGCACTTAGGATTCCGGAGCATGCTCATGCGAATCCAGAGACAGATGCGGCACATTGCTGCGGACATCATGCACAGATGGCTGGAATCTTTGGTGCGGCACTGGCTCTTACAGTTCCGGAGATCGCGGAAAAACTGGATGGACAGGTGGTATTTTTTGCAACACCGGCGGAAGAGTATGGTGAAATTGGATTCAAAAATGAGCTGCGTGCACAGGGAAAAATAAAATATGGCGGTGGAAAATGTGAGCTGCTTCGTATCGGCGCATTTGATGATATTGATCTTTGTATTACACATCACATTGCACCGGGGGATGACATCATAGTAGGAAGTGGAACCGGAAATGGATTTGTATCTAAAGTGATCCGTTGTTTAGGTAAGGCAGCCCATGCGGCAGGAACACCGGAACAAGGTGTAAATGCTCTGTCGGCGGCGTCACTTGGTCTGCAGGCACTCGGTCTGAATCGAGAGACATTCCGTGATGAGGATTGTGTCCGTGTCCATCCGATCATTACAAAGGGTGGCAACCTGGTAAATGTAGTGCCTGATGAAGTTGTAGTAGAGACATTGGTAAGAGCTAAAACAATCGAGGCATTTACAGATGCAGCGAAGAAAACAGACCGATCCTTTCACGCAGGGGCTACTGCAATGGGAGCGAAGGTTGAAATCACAACACTTCCGGGGTATCTTCCGACACTTGCGGAAGAAGCACTCCCAGAATTAAAAAGAGCAGCAGAACTTTCTGCACCGGAAACAAATGTGATCGAGGCCTCAGGACATACGGGCGGATCTACAGATGTCGGTGATGTCCAGCACTTAATGCCTGTATATACATTTAATACAGGTGGTGTAAAGGGTGGACTCCATCAGGTAGAATTTGAAGTGACGGATGAGGAAGAAGCTTATATTGTCACTGCGAAGATGTTTGCACTTGGAGCCTATGGACTTTTGAAAGAAAAAGCAGCAAGAAGCAGAGAGCTTGTTAAAAATTATAAGCCGGTATTTGAAAATTCAGCAAAGTATGCGGAGTTTATGGATCAGTTTGATTCGAAAGAAGTGTTAGAATAATTCTATACATTTCCCTACTTTTATGGTATAATTTAAAAGTTATTTTAATGATTTATCGATTTAATGTGATGAACAGTCGACGTAATAATATCATAAAAGAAAGGAATTGAAGAAGTATGTTATCTACGATAGAATCAGTAAATAGTGCAGTGAACAACTTTATCTGGGGTGTTCCGGCAATGATCTGCATTATTGGAGTCGGACTCTACTTAAGTATCCGGACCGGCTTCCTTCAGATCAGAAAATTTCCGTATGCGATGAAAGTGACGATCGGAAGAATGCTCCGCAAAAGAGATGCATCTGACGGTGCACTGACTCCGTTCCAGGCAGTTTGTACCGCACTGGCGGCAACGGTCGGAACAGGAAATATCGCCGGAGTCGCAGGAGCAATCGCAATCGGAGGCCCGGGAGCAGTATTCTGGATGTGGATCTCAGCACTGCTTGGAATGTGTACAAAGTTTTCGGAAGTTACTCTTGCAGTTCATTTTCATGAATTAAATGCGCAGGGCGAGCGTGTCGGTGGACCGATGTATTATATCAAAAATGGTCTGAAAAAGCATTGGCACTGGCTGGCTTATCTGTTCGCTGCATTTGGAGTTCTGACTGTATTTGGAACAGGAAATGCAACACAGGTGAATACAATTACAACAGCAATCGATTCTGCACTCTTTAATTATGGAATCATAGAGAAGGATTCTGTTGGAACATTGAATCTGATCATCGGAATTGTACTTGCTATCCTGATCGGCATGATCCTTCTTGGAGGAATTAAGAGAATTGGACAGGTTACAGAAAAGCTTGTTCCATTTATGGCAGCAATTTATGTGATTCTGGCACTTGGCGTTGTTGTTCTGAATTTCCAGAACATTCCGAGTGTATTTGGATCCATTTTCGAAGGAGCATTTTCACCGGCATCTGTGACCGGAGGCGCCGTGGGATCTTTCTTTATGAGTATGAAGAAAGGTGTTTCAAGGGGAATCTTCTCTAATGAGGCAGGTCTTGGTACAGGTTCTATCGCACATGCGTGTGCTGATACCAAAAAGCCTGTAAAGCAGGGATTTTTCGGAATCTTCGAAGTATTTGTTGATACCATTGTAATCTGTACATTAACTGCACTGGTTATCCTGTGCAGTGGTGTTCCGGTCGGATACGGAGAGGCAGCTGGAGCAGAACTTACCATTCTTGGATTTACATCCACTTATGGAAACTGGGTATCTATCTTCACAGCAGTAGCAATGTGTTGCTTCGCATTTTCTACGATTATCGGATGGGGATTGTACGGAACGAGATGTGTGGAATTCCTTCTTGGTACAAAAGCGAATAAGCCATTTATGGTACTGTATGCACTTGTTGCGATTGTAGGTGCAACAATGGAACTTGGATTGATGTGGAATATTGCCGAGACATTCAATGGTCTGATGGCAATTCCGAACCTGATCGCAGTATTCTTGTTGTCAGGTGTAGTTGTAAAGCTTGTGAAAGAATACTTTGCGGGTGAAGGAAAAGAAAGTTAAAAATAAAACTAGATATAGAAGATTTAAAGCTCTGGTGTTTTTTGAAATCACCGGAGTTTTTTTAATTGAGCAATAAAAAACATCTTATATCCCCCCACCTGGCTTGTGGGTTTATTCTGTTTCTTATACAATAAATTGCATTGAAAGAAAATAGACAGCATGAGGAGAAAACGATGAAACGAAGAAAACTATCACAGGTGATCGCGGTAACCTTAGCAGTCTGCATGTTGGCAGGTTGTGTACTTACAGGCTGTGGAAGCAAATCAGATAATGCAAATAAAGAGACTACACAAAGCGGATCTACATTAATCTATGGAAGTAATGATTACACAAGGATCAATCCGGCTATTGATGAGCATGGAGAGATTAATCTGCTTCTGTTTGACGGTCTGACAGCACATGATGAGAATAATGAGGTAGTACCGGGACTGGCAGAATCATGGGAGCTGGATGACGCGACAAATACTTATACATTCCATCTTAGGGATGATGTAAATTGGCATGATGGAGAGAAATTTACAGCAGATGATGTTGAGTTTACGATCAAAGCAATCATGGATCCGGATAATGAATCAGAGATTGCTTCTAATTACGAGGATGTTACAGCAATCAATGTGATCGATGATAAGACGATTTCTTTTACACTTCGGGATAAGAATGTGGCATTTCTCGACTATATGACAATTGGTATCCTTCCGAAACACTTACTGGAAGGCAAGGATATGCAGACAGATGAATATTTCCATAATCCAATCGGAACGGGTCCGTATAAGATTCAGGAGTGGGATGAAGGACAGAGTATTACACTTGTAAAGAATGAGGATTATTATAAAGGAGCTCCGAAGATTGATACAATCGTGTTTAAGATTGTACCGGATGATAATGCAAAGGCACTTCAGTTAAAATCCGGTGAGATCAATCTGGCAAAGGTGACACCGAAGGATGCACAGAATTTCACAGATGATGATACTTTTACAGTATATGATATGAAGACAGCAGATTACAGAGGTATCCTTTATAACTTTAATAATGAGTTCTGGCAGAGGAACAAAGATGCAATTCCGGCAATCAGCTATGCAATCGATCGTCAGAAGATGGTAGACAGTGTTCTTCTGGGAGAAGGAATTGTAGCTTATGGTCCGCTTCAGAGAAATAAATATAATAATGAAGATGTAGAGAAATACTCTTATGATCCGGCAAAAGCAAAAGAAGTGTTAGAAGCGGCTGGCTGGACATTGGGAGATGACGGAATCTATGAGAGAAACGGAGAGAAGCTTTCTTTTACAATCAATGTGATGGAAGGTGATCAGGTGCGCGCAGATCTTGCGGCTATCGCATGTCAGCAGCTGAAAGAAGTTGGAGTTGATGCAAAAGCACAGGTTCAGTCAGAAATCGACTGGGCAAATCAGGAAGCATTTTTGATCGGATGGGGAAGCCCGTTTGATGCTGATGACCATACATATAAAGTGTTTGGTACAGATAAAGGAAGTAATTACAGTGGATATTCCAATGAACAGGTAGACACTTATCTGACACAGGCAAGACAGACAAATGATGAGAATGAACGTAAAGAAGCATATGCAAAGTTTCAGGTTGCACTTGCAGAAGATCCGGCATATACATTCTTCTGTTATTGCGATGTAGATTATGTGACGAATAAGAAGATCCAGGGAATTACAAAGGATACAGTTCTTGGCCATCATGGTGTTGGAATTTTCTGGAATGTAGAGGATTGGACAATCGAATGAAAATAGAAGAAATACTGGCAGTGAAGCATTTGTCAGTTGAATTTCAAACTTCAGATGGAAAGAAACAAGTAGTAAAGGACGTCTCCTTGTCGTTAAGACAAGGGGAGGTCCTTGCTCTTGTTGGAGAGTCAGGATGTGGAAAGACTGTACTGTGCCGATCAATTTTGAAATTATTGCCAAAGAGTGCCTCTGTGACAGGCGAAGCCATTCAATATAAAGATCAGAACCTGATCGGATATAATGAAAAAGAGATGCAGCAGATCCGAGGACATGGAATCGCGATGGTCTTTCAGGATCCACAGAGTACGTTAAACCCGACGATGACAGTTGGAAGTCAGATAGAAGAGGCTATTTTGCTGCATGAAAAAGCTTTAAAGCAGAATAAAAAGGAATCAGCAAAAGAGCGGGCAATCGAACTGATGAAGCTCGTTGGGATCAAAGACGCAGAGCAGCGTTATGATCTGTATCCGTATCATTTTTCAGGTGGAATGCGTCAGAGATGTGTGCTTGCAATAGCACTTGCCTCAAATCCAAAGCTTTTAATTGCGGATGAACCGACAACAGCGCTGGATGTGACAATCCAGGCGGAGATTCTGAAACTGTTGAAAAAATTACAGAAAGAATTGAATTTAAGTATTCTGTTTATCACACATGATCTCGGAGTTGTTGCTCAGATTGCAGACCGGGTTGCTGTAATGCAGGATGGAAATATCGTGGAATTGGAAGAAGCAAAACAGCTTTTCACAGCTCCAAAACATTCTTATACAAAGAAATTGCTTCATGATCATCCTTATTATATGCATAGAAATGAATCAAAATTAATAAGTGAATCAGAATTGCATGAAAAACTGGTAGAAATCTCACATTTGTCCTACTTTTATCCTTTAGATAGAAAAAGGGTGTTTCAAGCGGTGAAAGATGTGTCCTTTGAGATAAGAAGAGACGAGATTTTTGGACTGGTAGGTGAGTCAGGATCTGGAAAGTCAACGGTTGGAAAATGTCTGATGGGAATTCTAAATCCGGAAGCAGAAACATTTTCTTATGAGGGGATAAATCTTCTTGATAAAAAAGCAAAAAAGAAAAATGCGAGAAGACTGCAAAAAGAGCGGCAGATGATCTTTCAGGATTCAACATCTTCCTTAAACCAGAAAATGAAGGTAGAGAAGATCCTTGCAGAGCCATTGGAAATACATAAAGTATTTTCTGACAAGAAAGAACAACATGATTTTTTATGTGAAATGATGGAAGAAGTGGAATTGCAGGAAGAACAGCTTCACGTGTGGCCACCGGAGTTGTCAGGCGGACAAAGACAGAGAGTTGCAATCGCAAGAGCATTTGCAATGAAGCCGAAGCTCTTGATCGCAGATGAACCAATCGCTTCGCTGGACGTAACTACACAGGCACAGATGGTGAAGCTGTTTCGGCATTTACAAAGAGAACATGACTGTGCAATCCTTTTTATTGCGCATGATCTTTCAATGGTGCGTCTGTTGTGCGACCGTGTCGGAGTGATGAAGGATGGAAAACTTGTGGAGATAGGAGAAACCGAGCAGGTGTTTGAACATCCGCAGCATTTATATACGAAGAAACTTTTGGAGGCGATTCCGATTCCGGAGATTTCAGGAGAGGAGCAGAGTGATGAAGAAACAATGGCTTAGAAAAATCGGACTGATCTTGCTATCTGTTTTTGTGCTCTCACTTCTTGTGTTTGTAATGTCGCGGCTGGCACCCGGGGATCCGCTGGTTTCTTATTATGGAGAACGTGCGGAGAGAATGTCGGTGGAAGAACATGAGCATGCAATGGAACGACTTGGATTAAACGAACCTATCCCTGTTCAGTATGTGAAATGGCTTGGAAATGCTTTTCAGGGGGATTTTGGAATCTCTTATAAATATAAACAAGATGTTCTTACAGTGATCAAGGGACGCTTGGTCAATACATTATTGCTTGGCGGAATTGGTTTTATCCTGACATTTGGACTGGCACTTTTGCTTGGGATTTTCTGTGTGTATTATGAAAATCAGCTTCCAGACCGGATTTTGCGTAAGGTGGGAACAATCACAAGCTGTATTCCGGAATTCTGGTTGTCACTTATATTGATTTTGATTTTTAGTGTGAATCTAAAGCTCCTTCCGGGAAGTGGGGCATATGATTTCGGACAATCGGCAAATCCGTTGAGCAGATTGACGCATCTGATTCTTCCGCTGACAGTTGTTGTGCTGAGCCACCTTTGGTATTATGCGTATCTGATCCGTAACCGATTGTTGGAAGAAACTAGAAAAGACTATGTTTTACTGGCAAAGGCAAAAGGAATGTCACGAAAAAGAGTATTGTTCTTTCACTGTGTGAAAAATATTATGCCATCGTTCATCAGTCTGATGGCAATTTCACTTCAGCATGTGATCGAAGGGACGTATATCGTGGAAATGGTATTTTCCTATCCGGGAATCGGAACGCTTTCTTTTGAAAGTGCAAAATATCATGACTATAATATGCTGATGGTGCTTTGCGTATTTACCGGTATTTTTGTTATTGCAGGAAATGTGATCGGACAGTCTGTCAGTGAATGGATCGATCCAAGAATGAAAGAACTTAAAATGACAGGAAAGGCAGATATGGTATGAGGTGGAGAAAATGAAAAAAGCGAAAAAAAATAATGCTGTTATCATTGCCGGAAGTATTCTTGCAGTCATCGTATTTGCCTGTGTTTTCTGTCGTTTCTTTATGACGAAAGACCCTACATACATGGATCTGAAGAACTGCAACATTTCACCGAATAAAGAGTTCTTTTTTGGAACGGATACGATGGGAAGAGATATTTTTTCAATGATTTTATACGGTGGTAGAATATCGCTGTTTATCGGGTTGATATCCACCGTGTTATCGACTACGATTGCGGTGATCTACGGATCCTTCAGTGGAATCGCACCGGAGTGGATTGATGAACTGATGATGCGTTTTACAGAAATTTTATTGAGTATTCCTTCAATTCTGTTAATTATCTTTCTTCAGGCACTGGCAGGAAAGAACTCAGTTGTTGCAATCACCGTAGTGATTGGGTTTACCAGTTGGATGAATATTGCAAAAATGGTACGCACTGAGGTACGACAGCTCCGTGAGAGTGAATATCTGATTGCTGCAAAATGTATGGGTGGAAGTTTCTGGCATATTTTACGTGTACATTTGCTGCCGAATTTTGTTTCATCAATTATGTTTATGGTCGTGATGAACATCAGAAGTGCAATCATAGCAGAGTCAACATTGAGCTTTCTTGGGATTGGCCTTCCGATGGAAATCATTTCTTGGGGGAGCATGCTCTCGCTTTCTGAAAAGGCATTGATGACAAACTCCTGGTGGATCATTCTGATTCCGGGAATCGTGCTTGTAATCACATTACTGTGTATTACGGAACTGGGAGAAGCTTTGCGTAAAAATGTGAATCAGAAAGAAGGCAATTTATAGAAAATTTCTATAGAAAAGTTTGATAACCTATAGCAAAAATGTTATACTGAAAAACAGAAGCCTGGAGGTTGAAATACCTGAACGAATAGGTAAAGGAGAGCGATAGAATGGTAACAGTAAATGCTATGGGAGATAAATGCCCGGTTCCGGTAATTAAGACAAAGAAAGCATTAGATGCTTTGACAGCTCCGGAGACAATAGAAGTTCTCGTTGATAATGAGACAGCAGTGGCTAATGTGACAAAGATGGCACAGAGTACAGGCGCAACAGTAACACAGGAGAAGCTTGGAGAGGATGAATATAAAGTGACAATTCAGGCACTTGCAGGAGAAGGAACTCAGACAGCACCGGCGGGTACGGTTTGCGATTGTGTTCCGACAGGGGATACGGTAGTTGTGATTTCTTCTGACAAGATGGGAAGTGGAAATGATGAGCTCGGAAAAGTGCTGATTAAAGGTTGCATCTTTGCAATCACACAGCTTGATGAGCTTCCAAAGAAGATGATCTTCTACAACGGTGGCGCTAAGATCACATGTGAAGGATCTGACTCTCTGGAGGATCTGAAGAATCTGGAAAGCCAGGGCGTTGAGATTGTGACTTGCGGAACATGTCTGGATTATTATGGAATGAAAGACAAGCTTGCAGTAGGAACAGTTACAAATATGTATGACATTGTCGAGTCTATGAATAATGCAGGTAAGATTGTGAAACCTTGTTAGAAACATAGGAACAGTTACAGTAATTTGAAAATGTGATGGAAAAGCTGCTGCAACAGCTTTTTCGTATATCGCGGGAATTGTTTTGAAAAAGTATTCGAAAGGAAGTGGGCGAAATGAGTAAGGGACTCAAAGAGATTCATCTGACACAGATGACAAAGACAGCTGGTTGAGCGGCCAAAATCGGTCCTGAGACCCTTGCCCAGGTTCTGGGTAAGCTGCCTAAATTTTCCGATGAGCGTCTGCTTGTCGGTGTTGAGACATCAGATGATGCCGCAATTTATAAAATATCGGATGAGACTGCCATGATACAGACACTGGATTTCTTCACACCGGTTGTGGACGATCCGTATCTGTTCGGACAGATTGCAGCGGCGAACTCCTTAAGCGATGTATATGCAATGGGAGGAGAGCCGAAGGTTGCATTGAATATTGTATGTTTTCCAAATTGTCTGGATCCGGAGATCTTAGGGGAGATCTTGCGAGGCGGAGCAGATAAGGTGTTAGAAGCAGGAGCCGTTCTGGTCGGAGGTCATTCGGTGCAGGATGATGAACCGAAATACGGTCTCTGCGTATCCGGATTCGTTCACCCGGATAAGATCTTTAAGAACTACGGCTGCAGACCGGGAGATATATTGATTCTTACAAAACAGATCGGAAGTGGTATCGTGAATACTGCAATCAAAGCAGAGATGGCATCGCCATCGGCAATCCGCGAGGCACAGACGGTCATG
>OHSJ01000916.1_pt1 | contig 10558 bp, 15 predicted proteins | sample 1578561 | NCBI WGS metagenome assembly OHSJ01 (sample SAMEA3879571, study PRJEB24766) | human gut metagenome | biome: human-associated habitat; feature: feces | place: USA | collected 1985/1987 | reverse complement strand
ACTATCAATTAATATCGGTTTTACTCCCAATTCTTTGTTAATAGCCTCTTGAATTTCGTCTGACATTCCATAATTATTTTCATATAAGAAATATTGTGGTTTTGTATTATTCTTTGCTTCGACAAATTTTTGAAACAATTTCCAACCTTCACCTTCACTATCTATTTCTCTCTTTAATTTTGCTGTCTTGTTGCATTTTGCCTTAGACCAAAACTGGCATGGCGAACCACCCATTAAAAGATCGACATCATTAAACTCTTTAAAGTCGGTAGAAAATACATCACCACATCTCTTAATATCAGGGTAATTATATCTACTAATTTTTATTGCATTCTCTTCAATTTCAAATGCGTTATACTCACTAACTGGAATGTTAAGTTTATCTAATGCTACTCTTCCACACGAAATTCCATCAAACAAACTCAACACTCGTAGCCCTCGCAAATTATTTTTTTCATTGTTCTCTGTCAAAATGCTTTATCTACAGAGATTGCGCAATCATTTTATCCTAGAATTTACTGTTAAATCCTTCCTTTTTAACAATGTTGTTTTACAAAACCATCTAAAATAGGTACGTCTACCTATACCAGATGAAAAAAATATTTCAAAGTCTCTTTTCTTTCATTTCCTTACAAAATTGTTTATATTTCCTGGTATATTCATAAGAATTGCCGAAAATATTATTTACTGCCTTATACAATTTAGGCTCATATTTTTCAATTACTTCCAGCTCATATTCAAAATCCCTTCCGAAGGGACAGCCAGCGCAACCCGTTCTTTTTAATCCATATTCTGTATAACAACTGCTGTGCTCGATTGCATAAGCAGCATCATAACAATCTTTATCGTTGTTCTTATACCAGAATAAAGGCCTGTAGTTATCACAGCCAGAAGTGTTTTCATCAAAACAAGATTTATATGCCGTAGCTCTAGTTCCACCCTCTGCTTTTCTAACTCCAATAATATTTAGATCATAATTTACTTCATTTATAAGCTTATGCATTACATTTTTCTTAGCATATAAACAACATTTTGAAGATATATTAAACTGTGGCGGATATTTAACCATATATTCCTTTAAATACTTATTTCTACGAATATTGAAAGCATCTGATTTCTTCTTATTACACCACCATTCTAATGCACTTTTACACCTCGGATATTTCTCATATAACTCATCGAAAGATTTATCCTCCCATTTGAAATTATGTTTCTGTAGTCTTGAAGAATAATCGCTGACTTGCTTTGATATGAATGGCTGACCATATTGTTTACATGATACAGGAATTGGTTTTATTGCTCTATATGGATAAATTTTTATATTGTATTTTTGTTCAAGATATTTTAAGTGATCTTTTGTTGCTTGATATTCTAATCCAGTATCAAACCATACATATGTGACTTTATTATCTTTATCGCATTTCCAAATTATATCAAGCATTACATCGCTATCAGATCCACCGGAAATAGCACATGCAATTTTCTTATATTTATCACTATTTATTTTTGACCATGCTCTTATTAAGTTGTCTCCTATTACGGAATTTACAGGACAATCCTGTAATAATTCTTCTATTGTATTAGCTTTCTGTACCAATATGTACTTTCCTCACTGAAAATTATTTCATTTCAATGAGGTAAAGCCATACTTAGTGAGTGTCTTTTTACGTCACTATCACATTACTTTTTCGACTTATAAAAACCAATGATCCGTCTTATAAATCATCGTGGCAACCTTTGCTAATCAAAGGCGTTAAATACATACGGTGATAAAAGCTAACCAATCGGCAGCACAGCCTCGCCTAATAAGTCAATGCTGTTTACGTTGCACTCTACCATTTTGTGATTCGGATTATCTCTGTTGTAATCTTGGATAAACATATCGATCCAAAAATCTACATATTCATCTTCATCTTTAGAGTCCATAACAGCATATCTGTCTACCGTCTTATAATTGTTCTTTTCAGTTCTATACGACAAATTAATCTTATATACCGGCAGAGTAATTTTAGTTTTTAGGAAATTTTTAGGATGAATACTCTTTAACTTATCTTTCAAATCTCTGTCATAAATTTCAACCGTATCAATTCCAGTTCGAATTAAACAGTTATCAAAAAATTCACTTGGATGCACTGTTTTTCACCACCTTTCTATATATATTTATTCTCTACTTAGAACAAAGCGCAGCCTTGATTCTTAAAAGTATCAATCTGTTTATTCCAATCACCAGAAGTCCAACCAAATTCTTTCATAAGACATTTCTTGCAATAGAATTTATTGATATTTCTACCGTGCATTTTCAAATTCATTGAGAGGACTTCCTTATGTTTTATTCTCTTTTTACATTCACAACATTCCTTATTAAAATATTGAACTGCTACACTCTGATCAAGTTCGTTGTACTCTGCAAACTCTTCTATTACCTGATCAGTCGGTTCATCTCTAAAAGTTCCACCGCTCCAAGCTTGAGTAAGATATTCATCAATAGTACAATTCATAATTATCCATTTCTTATTATTGATGAAGTCATCTCTTAAGATATTTCTCCATCTATTGTAAGCATACGGATACCAATACTTATCCAGGATCCATGTTGATTTCTGATAATATGGACAAGCACAATGACATCCGCAGCGTGAATATCCTTTCTTGTACTTTGGATTTATCTCAATACCCTTCCAGATTGTATAGAGCCATACATCCATTTCTGTCCATTTTCTTATAGGCAAAATACCTTGCCAACACGTTTCTCCCCACTCAGCTTCATTTATCCATTCATCTTGATAGCTGCTACGAGTATTAGACTCTTCGTTTCTCATTCCCATCCACATTATATACGGATGCTTGTGGTCGAGCTGTGATACCATTACTCCAACCTTAAATATACGGCAGCAAAAACGGCTCATTCTCGTTGGCATCATATGGTCTGTCTCTATATACTGGTAAAATCCTCTATCGGGATTCATGATCTCACAATTTGGAAATTGTTTTGCCATCATATAAGTGTCTGCACAATCAAGTGAAGTATTATTAAATATAGCCTTTGTGTTTGGATATAGCTTTCTGACGAGATGACAGGTAAGCATTGAATCCTTACCCATAGATACTGGAATGATTGGAGTGAAGTCTTTGAATTTCTTCATCTTCTCTCTGATCAGATTTAAAGAATTTGCTTCAAGCTGTATCAAGTGTTCTTTCCTCAGTTCAATTAAACGTTCCCAGCTTGATAATGCAACTTCTGATATATTGTTATAATTCTTCAGTTTTACTACTTCAATTGTCTCCAAATTATCGGAAACTTTTACCCTATAAAATTTGTGTTCCTGACCTTGTAAATCAAATCCTTTTATGATTTGTTTATCAAGCCAAAAATAACCTTCCATTAAACCAGGTAATTTCTCGCCTGAAGTACTTCTCAAAAATGTAATATACTCATCGTATATCGGATTCATACCAACCATTTACCGAATCCATCGGTGAATGGTAATAGAACAATCGGCTTGGTTTAGAGCCACTCCGTTTTATTTTACACTGCAATTCACCATACTAATCTTGCAGCAACCTAGTTTCACTAGGATAAGGTACTCTCCTTTCTTGTTCTTAAAATTTTCATTTATTTGTTTCCTATCATTAGTTAACCAAAGTGTTTTCCAATTTAACAATTTCAGCTTTTAAAGACTCGATTCTTTGTTGTACTAATTTATTAAATCCTTCTACGGCCTCTTCGTATGTATCAGTAAAAAATCTAGCATAAAGTGTTACACCATTTTTCTTCAAATCTTTGCCATTTGATTTGTATTCATAAAAATGCTTATTATTTTTAATTCTACCTTTAATCGGCTTACACATTAAATTTAAAGCTCTTTCATCTTCTTTATAGGCGAAAGCCCAAATATCTTTATTAATATGTGTTTCGTCAATATTTTTCATATCATCAAAAAACCCTTGATAACAGTAAATATTTGCACAATAAATCATTTCCCATAACTCCTTAAATTACGCATAATTTCTTATCAATATAATTAGAAACTCTATTGTATCCAATGTCAAAAATACCTTTATCTTTCTCGAAACATATATAGTGTCTATCTGTATTCAATGCCGCAATTGCAGTTGTACAACTTCCTGCACATGAATCAAGTACAAGATCACCAGGATTTGTATACGTCTTGATTAACTCTTCAATCAATGCAACCGGCTTTTGTGTTGGATGTAATGCTGATTTTTGAATATCTTTTGCAAAAGTCCACACAGATTTTGGATAACGTTCTGTGCTATCATAAGTAGTCAAACCATGTTCTCCATAGTCGCTTGTCTCTTTACAATTTAATTTATGTTCTGCTTTACTAACTTTTCTTGTATGTCCAGTTGTTTTTTGAGGATTATAAGTTGGAAGTTTTTTATAGAAAATACAGATATCTTCATGAGAACGTAACGGCATCTTTTTTGCATTTAAAAATCCTGTCGGTTGTGTTTTCTGCCATATTAGATTATATTTCCAAAGTTTACGATTACTTTGCATTAAATCAGCAGTAAACATTCCATTTGCAAATAAAATAATTGCACCATTATCTTTAATAACTTTTTCATATTGCTCCCATAATAATTCAAATGGAATAATTGTATCCCATTTATTTCGTGCAGTTTGTCCATATGGTAAATCTGTAATAATTGCATCAATTGAAGAATTATCAATATCTTTCATACCTTCAAGACAATCTTCATTATATAATTTATCTATCTCTAGCATTTTTATTATTTTTTAGAGTAAACCTAGATTTAACGCTGGCCAGCAAATCTCTTACTCCTTTTTTTAATTTCGTATGTCTCAAAATAAACCACTGATGAAATTTTAGATTCGTAACTACCAATGCTCTATCTGTTCAATTTGAACGGTTTTATTATATTCAAATACTTCGATATATACTGGATCTTCATCCCATATATCAAATATAATAGGCTTTGTTTTATCCTTTACTTTTTCAAGTTTGCTAATTAACTCTTCTGTGGTCATAATCTACTCCATAAAATACGACTTCATATATATCATTTCATTTACACTACCATTCTTGTTTGTCTCTGAATATTTGAAGCTGTAACTGGTCACATTTGACACAGTTCCTTTCTTATGATTATTCTGAAATTCTTTTGCAATTTTGTCCATTTCTACACCTCACTCGAAACAACGCTTTCATCTTAATATTTTGACCAATCAATAGCCACATACTGCTTGTAACGAGGATAATATGTAGTAGTTCCAGTCTGTTTTCTACACCAATCATCTAATAGTTCCTGTAAAGATGCTTCGTCACACTGTTCATAAGCATCATCGTGTAAATTTGTACAAGCATCTTCTATTACATTGGCTGCATCAATAGAAATCTTTTCAACAGAAGTAACCCATAACCTCTCTGGTCTATTATCATCATCTGCATAGTTACAATAATAATCATCAAAGAAGTCATCTACCGTGTCATAATATTCATCGAATTCTTCACAATAAAGCATAGTGTTAACATCTTTTTCATTGATTTCAACAGCATTTGCTACTTTCTCATTCCATTCATTTATTCTCTTTTCTTCATCAGCTTTCTTCTGACCTTCACAATCACAATATAAATATGCTTGATTTTTATAAGGTTGTCCGCAATAAGGACATAAACTTTGTACTCCGTTATAACAACTTCGACAAAATGATAGAGCTTGATGTTCATATGGGAAACGACATTTTCTACCAGCTTCTGAAGTATCACCTTTAATTCCATATATATTATCTTCTATTCTCATACCAAGTCCATTACACACAGGACAAATTCTTTCATGTTCTGTGAGGTTTTTGATGAGAATTTTAGGGAAAGACTCTTGAATTGTTTTATATAAATCAACTGTTTCTATACGTATCAATAACACCACCTGCTTTCACAATATCCATAGCATCTTCCTTATTAATAACATCTCTTGAACTAAGAGTGAGACTATCATCTATTCTATATGTAACCTTTTTTTAATTCATCAATTACTTTGTCTGCATCATAAGCGCATTTTTGACTACATAAAATCTGCATTACTTCTGATTTTCTAACATAACCCATTTCTGAAGGAAGTTTAGATAATTCTTTTCGTAAAATACTTTTACTTATTAGATCACTCATTAATTCTTTTTTCTCCTGTCTAAAACATCATCTAATCAATCAATACTATTAGTCCGTCCAAATTATTTTCATCCAAAATTTCTTCCAATAACGTCTCATTACAAGTCATTAGTTTTTGCATTTCTATGATTTCTTCTCTTGAATAATAAATAACGTATTCATAATTAGGTGGAAAACTAAAATATTGTTTATAAAATTCTGATGTTTTATCTATAGACCATGAATCGATTTTATTATAATCGTTCCATTTTACCGCACAGTCTTTTCCATATTTATCTGCTTCATTTCTTAAAAATGGCATACCTGCATATTTCCCATCATCTACCAGTTTTCCATCTTTAGGTGAATAAAAGTAATAATAATTTCCCATAATATCCTCCATACAATTACGAAACCTGCGTTTCAATAGTTATTCCAACCAATTATTGTCCAAATAATAAAATCCATATACAACGACACAAATAAAAATAATCCAAAATACCCAGAAAATAACAATTGCAAAATTAGATTCCAAATATTCTATTGTCTCTTCAATTGTCGAATTATTATAAAAAGGCGTATTGTCTGAAATAGTTTTATCCCTTAAATCAGTAAAAATTGTTCCTTTATATTCTGTACCAATGCCATAGTATACATATCTTACGTGGCTTGATTCCTTAATTGTGTCGATGTAATCTTCACTTGGTAAATTAATTTTGTGACTTTCAAAAGTCACACCACAGAATGAAATTTCTTTACATTTGATATCTTCACTTCCAACTCTATCCCAAGTCCAATATGTTTCTGTCCTTGTATGAGTTTGTCTTGTTTTTCCACTGCCCGTTGTATATGTAACAACTCTTGTATGCATCGTATATCGCTCTTTGACTTTTTCTACATACATATATTCTCCACCAATTTCTGGATATGTAACCGTATCAACTGCTTTTAAGTCACCATATACAAAAGCATTCCCAACATTAGTATCCATGCCATACTGGAATAAATCCTGGCTTTCTATTTTGACAGCTTTATTATATATTTCGTTCTGATCCATTTGGTGTTCAGAAATCTTTGTAGAAATCAGAACACCAATAAGAATCATGACAGCAATAATTGAAATGCTGGCTAAAATCTCACGCTTAGTAATCTCAAAATTCCCAAGATCAAATAATCCTCTGCTATGCCTATATGTATATCCCATATTTTATTCTCCAAAGAGATGCTGCGGCGCATCAACAGGTGCATTGTAGTCCAAATACTGATACTCTTGAATTTCGTATCCTAAAATATCAAGAAACATTCTCGTAGGGAATTTTCTGACGTATCTCTTATATTCCTTGATTTGCTTATTATAATTACTACGGTATTCAGCAATTAAATTTTCAGTCATAGATAATTCATTCATAAGTGTCTTATAATTTTCATTAGATTTTAATTCAGGATAAGCTTCTGCTACTGCTGTAATTGCCGTTGTAACATTTTCAATATCACCAGTAGATCCTCTGCCATCTACAATAGCCTTTAACGTTTCTGATTCATGATCATCATACTGCTTTACACAATCAGCTAGGTTATATACCAAGTCAACTCTTCTCTTTTCCTGAACTTTGATATCCGACTGTGCTGTATTAACCTGTTCCTCAAATGCAATAGCTTTATTTTGCGAACTCTGAATTCCAAATACAATCATCAAAATAACTGCTAATACTCCTACTACAATAACTACAGGTACTTTCCAATTTGTGTTTTTCATTTTTATTCTCCTTTTTTATTAAATTTTTTTTAAACCATCAGTAATTCCTGTCATCCAATAAATAATTTCATCTCTATCATTCTTTAATTTCTCATCTAAGACACGATTCAAAATCTCGTTTAGCCAGTATCCAACATCTTTTCCGCTTTTTATATGCATAATATCCATTACATCTTTGCCATTCACTGCTAAATCTTTTAGAGAAAAACATTCATTTTCTCCTAAAACTTCTTCTAAACACCACTGAATATTGTCAATTTTTTGAAGTCTTGATTGCTGATCTATATCTGCTTGTGCTTTAATGTCAGCTCTACGAACATTTAATAGTCTTCTAAACTGTTCTTCTCCAATTTTATTAAGCCACCGCTTAATATATTTCTTCCCAAGTTCAAATGTGGCATCATGATAATAAACCAGTTCAACAACTTTTTCTCTTGTGTCATTATCAAATTTAAGACGTTTCATAATTGCATCAGTCATATCGGCACTTATTTTCCCATGACCTTTGAAGTGTCTAATTCCGTCTTTCATTGGCTTTTTGAGTTTCTGAAACGCCCTATTTATGGGCATTCCAGAAATTCAGTTTTCTCAAATGTAAAAATACTGTTCATTGTTTCAATGAATACTGCACTTGCTGTTCTGATTACCGATATAACACAACTTGTTCGCAAAAACATATTGCTATAATCTGAACCATCAGCATCTTTAAGATAATTTATAATCATTGGTTTCCCAAGTTTCACATTGTCTAAATCTAGTTCTACAGTTCTTCCGATTCTCATTGGATATCTGCCATCAGTTCTATCTTGACCTCTTTCACCTTTTGTTCCTGAATGAGTAATTTTTGTTATTTTATATTCCATGCAATTCCTCTCACTATATTATTCTCTAAAACTGCGCCAATAAGTTCTTAACTGGTTCTCTAGTCATATTTTCTTTCGCCCATGCTATATAACCAGGATCGATTTCATTAATCTGTAATAAAGTTCTTCCCTTATACTTGCCAAAAGGCAGTACAAATTCTTCTAATTTAGGCAACTCTTCTTTAGGAATTTCTACGCCACCTAACGCAGAAAGCACTTCTTCAGAATAGGTCATATCCAGATTAGATCTACTTGCTAGATAATCACACATATGTACAAAGAACTGCTCGTCATTTTCAGGTTTAGGCAGTACGGTCTTACTTCTATTTGTAGAAGTCCATTCACCAGAATGGCTCTCACATAATCTTGCAATATAAGCCTTTGTTTCAACATCTACATCATGTTCAACAGACGTATTTCTTACCCATTCACCTGCGAGCATTGGATGTTCATGTACCGTATACTGGGATCCATTTAATCCACATTTAATTGCATCATGAAAAATTGGTGTGCAGCGTAAACAATCTCTCTGTCTTTCGGTAGTCTTCTCTTTTACATACTCTAATCCAAGTACGTAATTCATAACCTCTGCAAACATTAGAATATGAAAAATCTGACCATGCTGCTGACATTGCGTTTTATTATGATATTTAAAAGATGTACTACTTGGAATTGTAAAGATATAATCTGGAATTTTCTTAATCATATCTGCACAATAATTTCGAATTTCATCCGTTTCAAACTTACTTAAAAGGCTTTCAAATACTTTTACTTTATCCATAAAATCCTCCGTTATTTCAATATATTTGAATCCAAACAATTTTTACACAGTTCATAAATCATCCTACCCATATATTCTCTTTTAATAAAATAAATGTGCATATTATTACGATTCTGCCATGTAAGTAATGTTCGCAAAAAAGATGTTGGATTCAATAGTTGGTGTAGTTGATAGAGGAAAACAAACACTCAATTACCAAATTTTCTTGCCATTAAGCGTGCCGTCCGTATCCCAATCATATTGGATACCCCCTATGGTATTGCCTTTTGCATCGTAATTTTCTATGGTTTTTAGGCGAAAGTTGTTATCATAAGAATATATGTTCTTATTTCCATTAGGGAACACCTTGCTAAGCAACATCTGGTTTTTCCTATCGTAATAATACCTGATAACTCCGGCGTTATTTATCCTCATTTCAACAGGTCTGTTAAGCGCATCATACTCATAGCGTATGTCGTTCCGTTCTTCCTCGCTTTTGTCGGGCTTTTGCAATGCGCTAAAGATGCGCTTACGTTGTCCGGAATTAGTGTATTCTATTATAACCGCGCTTTTACTCCCATCGGGAAACTCCGCCATGCGTTTTGTCATTCTTCCCAGCGCGTCGTATTCCAACTCAATATTAACGTCTGCCGAAACAATAGATTTTATTCTGCCGTATTCATCATAAACGATATCGGTAATCTGCCTATCAGAATACTTGCGCTTTACAACCCTGTCAAACGAGTCGTATTCTATTTTTATAGTTTGTTCCTTAGTTTTCTTTTCCGCAAGATTCCCATATTTATCGTATTTATTTTCTATGGTTTGCCCGATATGATTTTCATGAAAGACCATTTTTCCGCGGGCGTCATATTCAAATTTTACGTCGCTGCCGTCCGGTGCAATCCATCCGGTGAGCTCTCCTACGGGATTGTATTTATATTGTATGGTATCTTTTAGCGGATTAACCTCTTCGAGGAGTTTCCCGTCCAGATTATAGGTTTTTTGCGATTCCGCGCCTTTGTTGTTTATTATTGAAAGGTATTCT
>OHSJ01000912.1_pt1 | contig 10613 bp, 9 predicted proteins | sample 1578561 | NCBI WGS metagenome assembly OHSJ01 (sample SAMEA3879571, study PRJEB24766) | human gut metagenome | biome: human-associated habitat; feature: feces | place: USA | collected 1985/1987 | reverse complement strand
CAAGGCTCATGTGGAGCGTACGCGGGATCGGGGTTGCTGTCAGCGTCAGAACATCTACATTTTCCTTGAGCTGCTTGATCTTTTCCTTGTGGGTAACACCAAAACGCTGTTCCTCATCGATGATCAGAAGCCCCAGATCCTTAAACGCCACGTCCTTTGACAAAACGCGGTGTGTTCCGATCACAATATCCACCAGTCCCTTTTTCAGGCCTTCGATCGTCTTTTTCTGCTGCGCAGCCGTCCGGAAACGCGACATCATTTCGATCGTGACCGGGAAATCCTTCATGTGCCAGTGTGGTAAAAAGTTCCAGACCCTGATAACTGGCAGCCGGATTTATATAGATCACATTAGGCGTTCCGATATCCATGGGCGGGGTGAGATAAAAGGCGGGACTTAAGTAATCTTTCATGGAATCGTGGACTGTGCGGAGTTCAAAAGTGACATCTGCAAGGGCTGGAAAATCTGCCTGGATCTTCTGCTGAAGGGCGTTCAGCATCTGGGCGGGTTTCATTTCTTTGAAAGTGATTCCCTGGTTGAGTGTAGCCAGAAGTTCCGGGTTTTTGCGGAGCATGGTTCCTGCAATACCGATCTCACTGGAAAGCTGTCTGGAGAGGCGTTTTTCCATTTGTTTCACAGGAACGTAAGATCCGGTCTGGCTCTGGAGAAGATAGAGATAGTAGGCTTTTCCTCCCTTAAAATAAGTCAGGCCACGATTGTTTTTCCCTGTGCCACGCAAAGCTTCCAGTCCGGTCATAAGTTCCTGATAGGCGGGAATGACTTCTGTTTTCATGAGACTTTTGTGGGTCAGGATCAGAGCGCTCTGTTCTGGAACGGAAAGTTTTCCATAATCCGAGAGCTTTTTCTGAAAAATATCCAGCATATAATTGTTGTCCGGATTCTGGATAAAAGCGCTGCATTGTGCCAGAACCCGGTCCAGAGTAGTGTCGCTCATAAAGAAACCAGCTTCGGATTTCTTTTTCTCAAATTTCAGGATACTTTGAAAGTAAGGCCGGATGGTGGTGAGAAGGTTGAGATAATCGGTGATATCTTGATCTTCATAAAAAGCGTATTCCGCCAGAAGTACGGGAAGCTGGGCCTGAATGCCGAGACTTGGGCCAAGTGGTTCCTGGAGAAGATAATTGTCGCCCAGAGATTTTTCCGTATGATAATAGAGGAGCATGGAATCCAGGGTCAGCTGATTTTTCGTGGAAAGACAGCTGTAGCGGAAAGATTTCAGCTTTTTTTCGTACTGGCTGCAGATCTGATATGTATTTTTCATGTCTGTCGGGATGGTTCCAAGAGTTGCTTTTTTCCGCGGGATGCCCTGTTTTTCCGGATGTGCAAGGGTATAGTGGAGGGTGAGGGTGCTGCCGGAGACTTCATTTTGAAAAACTTTCCTGGAAAAAGCTTCGAATTTTCCGTTTTCCGTGATCCCATGAGCGGAAAAATAGCCGGCAGTAAGGCCTGCAAACAGCGTCAGGACAAGTAGAAAAGTGATAAAAAGAGGAGATTTTTTTCCCCGGATCTTAAAAGGCATAGGAGATCCTTTCAGCAGGATGCTTTGTTCTATCATATTGGAAAATTACGGAATCTATGATATTATGTGAACGGAAATACAGAAAAAAGCCGATAAATTATGGAGAAATAACATGAGCGATATCTATGATCTTGCAATTTTAGGCGGAGGTCCGGCAGGGATCACGGCGGCGATCTATGCGTCAAGGGCCCGATTAAATACCATATGGATCGATAAAAATTTCGCACCGGGCGGTCAGATCACAGCTACCTATGAGGTGGATAATTATCCGGGAATGCCGGGAATCTCAGGTATGGATCTGGGAGAAGCCTTCGGGGAGCATGCCCGGAAACTGGGACTGGAACCGCAGCGCGAGAAGATCCTTTCTTTGGAAAATATTTCCGGAGATATTAAGACGATCCGCACAAAAAAGCATGAATACCAGGCAAAAACACTGATCCTTGCATTTGGGGCGGAGCATCGGAAGCTGGATATTCCGGGAGAAGATGACCTTGGCGGTCTTGGAGTTTCCTACTGTGCTACCTGTGACGGAGCTTTTTACAAGGACAGGATTGCAGTGGTAGTTGGTGGCGGAAACGTGGCTGCAGAAGATGCGGTTTTTCTTTCCGGCCTCTGTGAAAAAGTATATCTTGTCCATCGCCGTGATACGCTTCGGGCGGATAAGGCTCTTCAGGAGAAGGTTTTTGCCTGCGAAAATATAGAAATGGTGTGGGACAGCATTCCCCAGGAGATCCTGGGACAGGAGGAAGTGACAGGTCTTAAGATCCGCAATGTAAAAACCGGGGAAGAACGGGAACTGGAAGCAGACGGTGTCTTTATCGCAGTGGGCATTGTTCCCAGTACGGCACTTGTAAAAGACCAGCTTAAGCTGGATGAGAACGGATATATCTGTGCAGGAGAAGAAGGTGTTACTAGCGCACCTGGGGTTTTTGCAGCGGGGGATATCCGAACCAAGGCACTTCGCCAGGTAGTAACTGCTGTTTCAGACGGAGCCAATGCAGTGGCTTCCGCACAGAAATATCTCTGGAGGACAGACAATGGCAACCATTAAGGAAATCGCGCAGAGAGCAGGTGTAAGTACAACAACTGTTTCCAACGTCATACATGGAAAAACAAAAAAAGTATCTCCTGCCAACATTCAGAAGATCGAGAATCTTATCCGGGAGATGGGATATGTCCAGAAAATGGGACTGAGAGTTCTGAATAAGGAGAAATCCCAGCTGATCGCAGTTGTGATCAATCATCATAAAGACTTCAAGGATTCTGTTATCGGAGATCCTTTTTATGGGAAGATCATCGGTTTTATTGAGAAGTACGTGCAGGAACTTGGCTACTATCTGATGCTCTATTCTGCAAAGGATACGGACAAGATCTTTCAGATGGTCATGGGCTGGGATGTGGACGGCGTCATTGCCATTTCTTTCAGTAAAAGTAACTGCGAAAAAATCTACCAGCTGATCAACAAGCCCATCGTTTCCATTGATGCTTACGGTGAGCTTGACGCAGGCCAGGAAAACCATGTCCTGAATATTGGACTGGATGACGAGAGTGGCGGCTACCTTATGACAAAATATCTCCTGGAATGTGGCTATGAGCATATCCAGGTCTGTGCAGGCCGTGACAATGGTGTGGATCATTTCCGTTACATGGGTGCCCAGCGTGCAGCAAAAGAATTTGCGGGAAAAAAACAGAAGGTGCAGTTTACCGCTCTTGGAATGAACTACGCCAAACGAAAAGAAAGCTATGCGTGGCTGATCCAGCGGAAAAAACCGAAGACTGCGCTGTTTTTCCTGTCAGACCTTTATGCACTGGAGGCGATCAGCTTTTTCAGCAGCCGTGGAGTAAAGATCCCGGAGGAAATCGGAATCGCGGGATACGATAATATCAGCTATGCGGAATTTTCCGTGCCAAGGCTTACTACGATCAGCCAGAATGTGGAGCAGAAAGCTTCCCTTGCCGTAGAGATCCTGATGGAGCGGATCAACGGCGTGGAAAAAGAGCGGGAGAATGAGATCGAGCTTCCGGTTACGCTGATCCCCAGGAAGTCGGTACAGCCGCAGGATGAGAATTAAACAGAATAAAAATGTCAAAAGCCGAAATATACGGGAATTGCCAGTATCTGGCAGCCAGAGTATTTTCGGCTTTTTTGGTAAAATTTCTTATGTGAAACCTGCACAAAACCATAATTTCCAACTTGTCACAATAATAGGTTATATACATAACCTATTTACACAGCCTGGCTTTGATGCTATAGTGTGAGCATAAAGGTTAGGTATATAACCAAAGGGAAAGAGTACAGAAGGAGTGAATACCAGATGAAACAGATTCTGATCGCCACACATGGAAAAATGGCCTCCGGCATTCGTTATACAGCAGAGCTGATCGTTGGAAAAATGGCTGAGATCACAACCATTGATGCTTATGTGACACCGGAAGACAATGTGGAGAAAAAGTTTGAAGAATATTTCGCACAGCATGAAAACGACAGGATTTTCGTTTTCACAGATATTATGGGAGGAAGCGTAAACCAGAAGCTTCTGGGATACAGCCAGAAGGAAAATGTTACGCTGATCACAGGAACCAACCTTCCGGTGCTGATGCAGGTAATGATGGCAGATGACGATGTGACGGAGGAAGAGATCCAGGAATTCATCGATGATGCCAGAGAGGAACTTCAGGTGGTAGACCTGGGCGGTGGAAAGAAATCCACAACGGGAAAACATGATGCAGAAAGCATTGCACAGGGAGAAAAAATCACAGCGCAGACCGCCGCGCCGGATGTAGAAAAATCCGCACCGAAAAAAGCACCGGCCCCGCAGTCCTACGACAATTCCACAGCAAAGATCACCGCACTTCGTGTAGATGACCGTCTGATTCACGGACAGGTTGCTATGACCTGGACCAAACAGCTGGCAGTACAGGGAATCGTAGTAGCCAATGATGAGGCAGCCAACGACAATACCCAGAAGATGGCACTGAAAATGGCAGTACCGGGAGGAATCAAATCCCTGATCAAACCGGTGGATGAAGCCATCCGTATCTTAAATAATCCGAAAGCATCCAGGATGCGTATTCTGGTTCTTACAAGAACCGTAAAAGATGCCCTGAAAATAAGACAGAGCGTTGGTGAGATCGGCTTCCTCAATGTAGGAAATACCGGACGTTTCGACGGAATCGATGTTTCCGAGAAACTTGTCCTGACACCGACCATCATGCTGACAAAAGCAGAGCAGCAGGCACTGAAAGGCCTGGTTGCCCTTGAACCGAAGACCTGTATGCAGCAGGTACCGAATGATGAGCAGAAGCTTGTGAAGGATGTGCTGGATAAATTAAACTGACGCATATCAAAAAGAATGAACGTAATAATTATCTGAATGCAGATCGTGGAATGTGAGTATCCACTGAATAAGTAAAACGTAACAAAAAAGGGAGGAAAGAAAAAATGTTAAACGCATTTCTTGTAGCACTTGCCGTATTTATTTGTGTCGGCGGTGCAGAGCTGATCGGATTTACCATGCTGAACCGTCCGATCGTCATCGGACCGCTGGTAGGTCTGTTTCTTGGAGATCTTCATACAGGAGTGATCATCGGAGCTTCACTGGAAGCCGTATTTATGGGAGTTGTAAACATCGGAGGTGCTTCCGCGGCAGAACCCGGAATCGCCACAGCCGTAGGAACTGCTTTTGCCCTCATGCTGGGCAAAGGTTCTGAGGTAGCCCTGACACTGGCACTTCCAATTGGTATCCTTGGTCTTCAGATCAAGACCGTTCTCTACATCTTTATTGTAGGTATGTTTGCAAAAACTTTCGACCGTCTGGCAGCAGAGGGCAAGGAGAAACAGATTATCGCCCTTCATTACGGACTCTGGGCTGTAAACTGGTTTTTGTATTCCCTGTTCGCATTCTTCGGAATCCTGTTCGGATCTGACGCAGTCAGCGCACTTCTGGATGCGATCCCGGATGTTGTTATGAACGGCCTGACCGTCTGCGGTGGACTTCTTCCGGCAGTAGGTATGGCGATGCTGATGAAAATGCTCTGGGACAACAAGATCTGCATGTTCTACTTCCTGGGATTTGTCCTTGCAGCATACTTAAACCTTCCGCTGATCGCCCTTGCCGTGATCGGTGTGATCATTGCCATTTCCATTGGTATGAACGATTACAAGCTGAATCAGCTTGCAGCACAGAGAGTAGCAGTTTCACCGGCCGGTAGCGCTGACGAATATCTTGACGAAGAAGAGGAGGAATTTTTCTCATGAGTAATTTAACGAAATCCATTCCTGCAGATGAAAGAAAAATGCTGAGAAAAGCGTTCTGGCGTTCCTTTACTCTGTATGCGGCAGTAAGCCCGGCAAAACAGGGAGCTTCCGGCTTCTGCTATTCCCTGATGCCTTTTATCAATAAATTTTACAAAAACGATGAGGAAGGCAAAAAAGCTGCCCTCACAAGAAGTATGTCTTACTTCAATACAACCATCACCTTATCTACATTCATCATGGGTCTTGTGGCATCCATGGAGAAGAAAAACAGCGAGCAGAAGGATTTTGATGCAAGCTCCATCAATGCGGTGAAATCTTCCCTGATGGGACCTCTGGCCGGTATCGGTGATTCCATTTTCTGGGGCGTTCTCCGTGTAATCGCAGCCGGAATCGCAGTAGGACTTGGTGCATCCGGAAACGTTCTGGCACCGATCGTGTTCCTGCTTCTTTTCAACATTCCGTCTATTCTTGTGAAATATTACGGAACCTTCCTGGGCTACAAGCTTGGTTCCGAATACATCCAGAAGGTTTATGCAAGCGGTCTTATGAACATCCTGACAAAGGCTGCCAGCATTGTAGGGCTGATCATGGTCGGCGGTATGACTGCCAGCATGGTAACCTTTAATTCCACTTATGAACTCACCATGAAGGGTGAATCTGTTCTGAATCTCCAGAACATGCTGGACCAGATCTTTATCGGCATCGTTCCTCTTGGACTGACTCTTCTGTGCTACTATCTGCTGAAAAATATCAGCATCACAGTTCTGATCATTGGTGTTATCATCCTGAGCATCCTTCTCTCTCTTCTTGGAATTGCATAAGCCTTAAGGATAAGGAATAAAGATCAGAATTATGAAAAGGCGGGCCGTATAGGGTCCGCCTATAAAAAAGCCTAAAAAAAGTTATATCGAAATAACTGACCGCAAAAAGGGCAGTTGAAGAACACCTGACCGGATATAAATAAGCAGCAAATACGGATTATAAATATCTGCTCAATGCAAAATAAAGGAGACATAAGAAATGAAAGATTGGTGGAAGAATTCCGTTGTATATCAGATTTATCCAAGAAGCTTTAAGGACTCCAACGGAGACGGCTTCGGCGATCTCCAGGGCATTATTGAAAAACTCCCCTACCTTCAGAACCTTGGGATCGATGTGATCTGGCTCAGCCCTGTTTTTGATTCCCCACAGGACGACAACGGTTACGATATCAGTGATTACCGAAAGATCTATGCAGGTTTCGGAAGCAACGAGGACATGGATGAGCTGATCAAAAAAGCTCACGAACATGGCATCAAGATCGTTCTGGACCTGGTTGTCAACCACACTTCCGATGAGCATGCATGGTTCGTGGAAAGCCGGAAGTCAAAAGACAACAAATACAGTGATTATTACATCTGGAAAGACCCGAAAGCAGATGGCAGTGAGCCAAACAACTGGGGTTCCAGCTTCTGCGGAAGTGCCTGGGAATACGACGAAGAGCGTGGCCAGTATTACCTTCATTTCTACAGCAAAAAACAGCCGGATCTCAACTGGGAAAATGAAACTGTCCGTAAGGAAATCTATGATCTGATGAAATTCTGGATGGATAAAGGAGCTGATGGATGGCGCATGGATGTGATCGCGTCTATCTCCAAGGATCAGTCCTTCCCGGATTACCCGAAGACTGATGACCGCAAGTATTATACAGGAAAATATCACAGCAACGGACCAAGACTTCATGAGTTTATCCATGAGATGAACCGGGAGGTGCTTTCAAAATATGACTGTATGACGGTAGGTGAGGCGCCGGGCTCCACACCGGAGGTTGCAAGACTGTTTACAGATCCGGAGCGTGAGGAGCTGAATATGATCTTCACATTTGAGCATATGAACATCGACCGTATTCCAGGCTCTGTAAACCGCAAGTGGGCACTGAAGCCTTTTGATCTCCGTGATCTGAAACGTGTTATGTCTGAGTGGCAGAACAAGCTTTACAATAAAGGCTGGAATGCTCTGTACTTCGAAAATCATGACCAGCCACGTGTGATCTCCAGATGGGGAAATGACACTACTTACCGCGAGGAATGTGCAAAGGCTTATGCTACCGTTCTCCATGGTATGCAGGGAACTCCTTATGTATATCAGGGAGAGGAGCTCGGTATGACAAACGTGCAGTTCCCGCTGGATGAGTACGAGGACATCGAGGTTCGTAATGCATATCAGGACCTTGTCGTTAAGAACAAAACTATCTCTGAGGATGATTTCCGCAAGGCAGTATGGAACAAGAGTCGTGACAATGCCAGGGTTCCGATGCAGTGGGATGACAGCGAAAATGCAGGATTTACAACCGGCAAGCCATGGTTCCGCCTTTCTGACCGTTACCAGGAGATCAATGTAAAAAAAGCTCTGGAAAAAAATGATTCTGTGTTTTATTATTATAAAGATCTGATCCGCCTGCGTCATGGGGAAGAACTTCTTACAGAAGGTGACTATCAGCTTCTTCTTCCGGAAGATGAGAAGATTTTTGCATATTTAAGAACTTCTGACAAAGAGCAGTGGATCGTGGTGGCAAACCTTTCTGAGGATACGGTAAGTACAGAAGGTCTTGTGAAATATGTGTCCGATAAAGAGGACATTAAGATCACAAACTATAAGGACAGAACAGGGATCAAAGCGGATTTAAGGCCATATGAGGCGTTTATGATGAGGATCCGGTAATTCCTGAGCTGTTGTATATGTAGTAAAGCGGAAGAAAAGTGTCTGCTTTACAGACAGCAGGTATGAGTATTTGTGCGTATCTGTACTGCCAAAGGATATCCGGGTGCAGTGCAGATGCGCTTTTTGCCTGTGAGGAAAAGACAAACAGGAGGAAATTATGGAAAAATATATCATTGCAGTGGATATGGACGGAACTCTTCTGAACAGTGAGAATAAGATTTCTGAAAGGAACAGAAATGTTCTGCAGCGTCTGATCGATGACGGACATTATGTGGTGCCGGCAACCGGAAGGACCAGAGAGCTGATCCCTCAGGAGTTTTCTGTGCTCCGGGGTGTGAAATGGGGAATCGTGGAAAACGGCTGTGTTGTCTGGGATTACGATAAAAATGAGATGATCTGGCGAAAAACCATGCCAAAAGGAATGGTAAGTAAAATCCTGAAGGATGTGGAAAACAGTGGTGCAAAAGGCTGGATCGCAGAGGCTTATGCAAACGGAATCGCCTATTCTGATGCGGATGCCAGAGATTATGTGGCATCTGTAGCGAATAAAGATCTGCTGGAAAAAACTTTTGTAGATTATTTTCTCAGCAGACATGTATATGTTAAGGATTTTTATCATCAGGAAGATATTCTGGATCAGGCAGAGAAGATCAATATTTATTTTGATGATATGGAGACCAGCAGGGCGCTTCGTGAGAAATGGAAGGATCTGGATGATGTGGCAGTGACTACTTCCATCAGCGGCAATGCGGAGTTTAATGCAGCAGGCGTGGACAAGGGTGTGGGTCTTGCCATGCTTCGCACAAAGCTTGGTATTGACCGGATGCATGTGATCGCTTTCGGAGATAATGAGAATGATCTGGAAATGCTGGAGGGTGCAGGTATCGGTGTTGCTATGGGCAATTCCAAACAGTATGTAAAGGATGCAGCGAATGAGGTGACCGGAGATAACGATCATGATGGTGTGGCGGAATTTCTGGAGAGGTTTTTCGGGCTGTAAGCTGTGGTTGATCGTGATCGTTGATATAAGGGACAGGGAAATGTATTTTTCTCTGTCTTTTTTATTTGCATTTTTGGTGATATAAGGTATGATAAACGAAGAGGATGCGGGGATTGCTGGTTTTGACCGGTAGTTACCGGTGAAAATTATTTGAGGAGATCAGGAGGATATTTTTTAATGAAAAATCTGATACCAAAGCGTGTGATGGAGTATATCATTATCACATTTGCTGTTGTTCTGATGGATGTGGGGATTTATGTATTTAAGTTTCCGAATAATTTTTCCTTTGGTGGTGTTTCGGGTATGGCGGTTGTGTTTTCGCATTTTATTCCGATGACGTCTGCGCAGATCAACCTGGTGATCAATCTGATTTTGCTGGTGATCGGGTTTATTGTTCTTGGCCGGGATTTTGGAGTAAAGACGGCTTATGTTACGGTTGTTTCTTCTTTGCTTCTGAATGTGTTTGAGAAGATTTTTCCTATGGACAGGGCGCTGACGGGGAATATTATGCTGGAGCTTTGCTTTGCGATCATTTTGCCGGCGCTGGCTGCGGCGCTGCTGTTTTTTGAGAATGCTTCGGGTGGTGGCACGGATATTGTGGCGATGATCATTAAGAAGTATTCTACGATGAATATTTCGGGTGCATTGTTTGCGGTGGATTGTGTGATCGTTGTTGTTTCGTTTATGGTGTTTGATCTTACTACGGGGCTTTGTTCTGTACTGGGGCTTATGGCTAAGACGTTGATGATCGATAAGTCTATTGAGAGGATGAAGCTGAATAAGTATTTTACGATTATTTCCAGTAAGCCGGATGAGATCTGTGAGTTTATTATGATGAACTGGGCAAGACACTTGGCGAAGCCCTTTTGGCACCGACCAGAATTTATGTAAAAGCACTGAAGAACGTAAAAGAAGCCGGTGTAAGAGTCAAAGGATGCAGCCATATCACAGGCGGTGGATTCTATGAAAATATTCCGAGAATGCTTCCGGACGGCGTACGTGCGGTTGTCAAGAAAGACAGCTACGAAGTACCGGCTATTTTCAAACTTATGCAGAAAACAGGCGATATTGAGGAACAGATGATGTACAACACCTACAACATGGGTATCGGTATGGT
>OHSJ01000903.1_pt1 | contig 10672 bp, 8 predicted proteins | sample 1578561 | NCBI WGS metagenome assembly OHSJ01 (sample SAMEA3879571, study PRJEB24766) | human gut metagenome | biome: human-associated habitat; feature: feces | place: USA | collected 1985/1987 | reverse complement strand
CATTTTTAATTAATGTCTGGTGTGTCTCAGCAAGTCCAAGCTCCCACGGAAGTCCGGCATTATGGATAGAAGAATTACGAGGTGCTGCACCTGTACCACCGTCATGTCCGGAAATAAGGATTACTTGTGCGCCAGCTTTTGCTACACCGGCTGCGACCGTTCCGACACCTGCTTCAGATACCAGTTTTACAGAAATGCGGGCATTTCTGTTTGCATTTTTCAAATCATAAATTAACTGTGCCAAATCTTCAATACTGTAAATATCGTGATGAGGTGGTGGTGAGATTAGTCCTACACCAGGTGTTGAATGTCTTGTCTTTGCAATCCAAGGATATACTTTTCCTGCTGGTAAATGTCCACCTTCACCAGGTTTTGCTCCCTGTGCCATCTTAATCTGAATTTCCTGTGCACTTACAAGGTAACGGCTTGTTACACCGAAACGACCGGAAGCTACCTGCTTGATTGCAGAGCATTTATTCAGTCCATCTGGACAAACTGTCAGACGCTCTAAATCTTCTCCACCTTCACCAGTGTTTGATTTACCGTGAATCATGTTCATCGCGATTGCCAGAGTCTCATGTGCTTCCTTGGAAATAGAACCATAACTCATAGCACCTGTCTTAAATCGTTTCACGATAGAATCTACAGATTCAACTTCTTCGATAGGAACTCCTTTGGATGGATAATTGAAATCCATTAATCCACGAAGACTTACTGGAGAAGTTTCTTTATTAATCATGGAAGTATACTGTTTAAACAGTTCATAATTATTTGTCCATGCTGCTGTCTGTAATGTATGGATGGTCAGTGGATTGTAAAGATGTTCTTCTTTACCACTTCTATATTTGTGATCACCTTCACTGTCAAGACTAAGATCATTTTTCAGTCCTAACATATCAAATGCTTTGGAGTGATTCCTATTCTATTTGCAAAATCTTTATTAGTAATATTGTTAAATTCTAAATAGTCTTTTAAATAATTAGCAAATCTTATTTTTTCCATATTAACACACCCTTATAATTTATTTTTAAAATCATCATAATGATTTACTGATACAAATTCAAGCCTTAATATTTCATTATTATCTGTTGAAACGATAAGTCTTACAACACCACTATTTTTATTTAAGTTAAAGCTATAATAACCATTTAATTCATATTTTAGTGGCTCGAATCCATACATTAAAGAAACAGGATGAGTGCTTAAGCATTGGAAGTCGCTACATAGTTTAATATGATTAATAATTAATTCAAGCATTTCTTTTTCTTTGTGTTTATTTTTAATACCTTTAAAACTATTTTTATATTTATCACCATATTCAATTATCAAGCTGTATCCCTCCTTTGCTAATACACCTCCATTCCTTTTCTCTACTAATAGTATATTAACATTTTTGTTAATATATGTCAAGGTTTTAAATTAAAAATATTTTTTATATTATTATGCCATAAATATAATACACCAATATTTAAAAATCTTTTAAAATGGTACCTAACCCTATCTTCAGATATTAATTAAATCAGTAAAGCCCTTATATTTCCTAATAAAAATGAGAGTGACAGAAGTTAATCGCTCTCTTTAGGGGGCGAACAACAATGGGTAAATCGCACCTATTTAATCCCTTTAAAATCAACGTTTTCAAGGCACATAGTTTAAAAAATATTTAATCTTGCATGGCAAAATTTAACTAAATTGTTGTGCAGAAGCTGTGCAGACATAAGAAAAGCATATATAGGTTACGTAGCTATATATGCTTATTTTTTACTTATCATTATTCCAATCTAAAACTTTACTTTCAACCTTTGTAATCATCTTATCTAAATCATAAGAATTTTTAAAATCTTCCCAATTGCAACCATTTGTTATATCCTTTGCAAAGTTGATTTTGTCTCTTAGAAATTTATTTCCTTCACCTTTTTTTAATTTATCTATAAATTCTTCAATGTTTTCAAATTGGCCAAAAGAATATTTACTATTTTCTTTATTATATTTTTTCTTTACTAATAATTCAGGTATGTAATTTTCAATTTCCTTGCCTTTAGTTACCCAAACTAATATTCCTTGTTTTTTGGCTTCTTCTATTATTCTTTTTTTCGTTTTATTTAATGGTGTATTATTTCCTTTCTTATCAATATCCAAAACAATGATTGCATTACGATTAACACTCATCAAATTAACTAATTCATTTTCATCTTCTAGTGATAAGTTAGATAATAATCTTCCTCCATAAAATACACATTGATAATCTTTTCCTTCAACTATGTTTGTTTTTTTATGAATTTTTATCCAATTATTGATATAAACTCTATCAGAAGGTCCTTCTACCCATATTATTCCATTAGATTGTAGTAGGTCGCTAGCTTTTATTCCCAAATCATTTAAAATAGTATTTTTTTGAATTTTATTAGTAATATTTATTAATTTTACTTGACTATCCTCTTTTTGTAAATGAATTATATTAGTTATATCACTATTTTGATATGCATCAAGTGTTACATTCGAATGCGTTGTTAGAAAAAATATTGCTCCATCTTCTGTCAAATTTTCAATATATTTTAGTAATCTTCTTTGTAATGAAGGATGTAAATTGTTTTCCAACTCTTCAAAAAGAAATATATATTGTGATATTTTTTTATGTTCTACATTTGGAATTAAAATAGTAAAAACTATAACCATTAAAATTGTTTTTAATCCACTTCCAGATTCAGATAAAGGAATTCTGCCTTTACCCTCTTCTCTCAAATAAATCTCCCATTTTGTACCTTCAGCAGAATCAATTTGTTGGGTTACTATTTCTGTAAAATTAGCATCATCACCCATAATTTTATTTAAATTTTGAAGCAAATCATTTTTAACTAAATTTTCATTATATTTACTTCTATTTAAAAAATTGGTAATAAATCGTGTTATTCCGTTTCCATTCGAATCAACTATCATGTTATCATCATTATCTTCTGGGAAAATATTTCTTTCAGCCAATATTCTTTTTGTCACTTTTTGATCAATCTTGATTGAGTGCGCTACTCGTGACCAATAATCAATTTGGTTTATTGTCAAATGAGGATTATACTTTTCAAAATCATCAGGGATTTGATTACTAGAATCAGACTTTCGAATAAATGAAATATCCTGTCCTATGTATTTTTTTCCAAATTCGTAATGATTGCCTCCAATTGTACCACCATATGTACCTTTTTGAAAAACTCTAGATATAACATCTTCATCCATTTCTTTAGTCAATATAATTTTTGTATTCATATTTATTGTTCTTGATCCATATATACCTTCAACTATATCTAAAACACTGGATTTTCCTATATTATTTTTTCCTATTATAATATTTATAGGTTTAATGTTATCAATATGTATATCGGTAAAACATTTATAATTTAATACATCAATTTTTTTTACATCCATTTACGTCAACTCCTACAACAATTCTAAATACATGTTTAACATTTCTATTTCTAATTCATTAACCAGTTTAACAAAATCTGTATAATCTCCAGTAGTATGTGATTTATCTAAAGCATTATAATATTCTAATCTTTTTTCTTTTTTTACAATTACTGGAAGATATCCACTATTCATTAAAGATAAGTTCATAACTAATCTTGAAGTTCTACCATTACCATCAACAAATGGGTGTATTTTAACTAATTCACCATGTAATAATGCTGCTCTAATAATTGGATGAAATTTTTTCCAGTCTTCATAATTAATAATTAATTTTTCCATTAATTCTGGAACAATTAAATAATCTGGTGGAATATGTGTAGCACCTTTTATTTTTACATTTTCATCTCTATATTTACCAGCATTATCATCATCAATTTCTTTTAATACCAATTGATGAATATTTTTAATATTCCATTCTGTAATTGGTTCTTTATCTTTAATAAGATCATCTAAGAACAATATTGCTTGTTCATGATTAATTGCTTCTAAATGTTCTTTTAAAGATTTACCACCAACAGTAATACCCTCTAAAACAACTTGTGTTTCTCTTAAAGTTAGTGTATTTCCTTCTATACCGTTACTATTATAAGTCCACTCTAAATTTATAGACTCTTTTAAAGATTTTAAAGTTTCTTTTGATATAGTTTTTTTAGAATTTAATTCTTTATTTAATTCATCAACTTTATCAAAATAATTATCAGGTAAATCTAATTTAAATTCAGTATTATCTAATTTAACACTTCTTTTATCAGCTGGTTTATTAGCATTAATAGGAATATTCCAATTATTACCTACTTTAACAGCGCCTTCAATTCTTCCATCTTGTAATAATTGTCTTATTCTTCTTTCACTAATACCCCACTTTTTTACAGCATCATTTGTAGTCATAAATTCCATAGTTACACCTCCAATTCATATTTTTCTACTATTTCATTATATTTATCGTGTCCACATTTCTTTATTAGATCATCTATGCAAAGTGATTTATAATATGGTATTTTATTTTTTAAATCATCATCTGAAACCTTGTCAATACTTGAAAAAGAACCGTTTGGATTTGTTAAGTAAGATAATTCGTTTGCAATTTTAATAATAAATCTTCTAACTTTTTTCTATCAAAATTAATTTTCAAGTCATTTAAATCTTTAATATTATCAATCAATTCTTTAATTTCCTTTATTTCTATTAATTCCATAATTTTCACCTCTGTTTACATTATACCGTTGTCGGTAGTATTTGTCAATATATTTTATACCGTTATCGGTATATTATTATAATATTCTAAAATTATATTTTGATACAAAAAAACATATATACATTCAAAATATATGTTTTTTTAACATATTAACCAAATATGTTAAATTTTTTCTACTTTTTTAACATATTATGACACTTACGACACTTGTTTTTGGTGGTACCTCAAATATTTAAGTGACGCAAGTGACGTAATTATTGATTTTTCTTCGTCTCATATGTGATATTAATATCAAAATCTAATTTCATTTTATTAATCATCCTCTGCATCAAAGATAATTTATGGCTAGTGCTTGTATTTTCTTCGACAAAAATTCCCTCAGTAAATTCATAAGGTGCTCTCATTTCCTCTGATAAGTATGATATTTGATCAGTTTGATAGCCATATTCTTTATTAACTTCTGCTGCTGATTTCATAAATAAGTCAGAATCATAATTATATAGATATAAGAATACCTCTTCTAAAGCTTTATTCCAATTTGATAGTTTATTAAACGTTTCGTCATTTATAATTACTTCTAAAGGTTTAGTAAATATAAAATCATCGGGATTAGCAATAGAATCATTATTTAAGTTTATGTGAGAATATACATCCTCATCTTCTGTAATTTCAAATTCAGGATATGGAAAAATTTTAATAAATTCATTTGCCAGTTTAGCACTTCTTTTATCAATTTCTTCTTCATTCCATAGTTCTTTATTTAGGATATTAACATTCATCTTTATATGACTTGATTTATTTAAAATATCCTTTTTGTTTTTAAAATCTGTGTTTTTCATACTTGAATTATCTTTTGAATCAACCAAAGTTAAATTACCAATTCTATTAACAACTTCTTCATATGTACTTCCTTCATTAATACATTTTATCCAATATTTTGTATCTTTTTGAGGCATAACATGTTCTATATTTAACTGTGAATATGGAATTCTTGATTCATTATTTTCAATTTTTTTCAAGACAAACGCTGTTGCTTCTCTAGAATATAAATTAGATTTATTAAATTCATCTTTTATTGTTTTATCATTTGGCATATATTGATTAGTTAATCTAGTTTCAATAACAAAAGTTTTCATAACAGCGTTATAATAATTTTCACCATCATTATACTTTTTTAATATTTTTCCAAGCATTGAGCCAAAAATATTTGAAATTGATTTCGTATCGAGTCCAGATATATTTCTTCTAACAATGTATGTAGTGAGTAGTTTAATAGTATTTATCATATCTTCCTCAGATATCGATTTTTCTTTATAATACAAGTTCATTGTCTCCATTAAAATAATGTGAGGCATATTTGTCTTTGCATTTCTATAATCTTTTAAAGCTAATTCTACATTTTCACTGTCAGGTAGTTTTGATATATCTTTACAAATATAATAATAATATTTAGCATAATCCAAAATTTCGCCTAAAATATACTCTTCTGCATTTTCTTTTAATAATTCGTCATATTTCAACTTAAATCTATCATATACTTCTTTTTCAGGAATAGTATTTCTTTCCTTTATTGAAATGTAAAATCTAAAAAATTCTTTTAAATTTTTTGTTTCAACATATTCAAATTCAATTGGACTCCAATAATCCTCATATATTCTTGTTTGTGTTGCATTATCTTTATTCATCAAAACAAAATTTCTAATTAAATCTGCTGCAGTTAAATTAATTCCAGTTGAATTAATTGATTCAAAAACTTGTTGAGAATCTTCTTTTTTATCCAATTGTATCCAGACAATTTTAAACTTGTCTATGGCACCAATTATTTGTTCAAAAGAGTATTTGTCCTTCCAAAGTGCAAGTTCTTTTTTAATTACATTATAAGCTTTTAAAACATTAGAATTTTGATCTGCATCTGTTAATTTTTCTAATTTATTGTCTTGAATTAATTTGTAAACATTATCATCACTAACTAATGGTTTTAGTCTATATCTATCCATTTCTTCATTTGAATTAATAATATCTTCATCATTCAAAAGATATTTTTTTGAAATTATTTTCTCATTTTCAGAATATATTTGCTTCAAAACTTGTAATATCAAAAATATAGTAGTTAATCTTTGCTGTCCATCAATTACAGTCCATTCACTAAATGATCCTTTATGTAATGTATCAATATAAACAATACTACCAAAGAAGTGAAAGATATTCTCATCTTCATTATTATAGTATGGTATCATCTTTTCAATATCGCTTATCAATTGAAGAACATTCTTTTTTTCCCAAACATAGTTTCTTTGATATATTGGTATAACAAATTGCGTACTATTATTGCCACCAATAAAACCGTTTAATATTTTTTTCTTTCCTACTTCCATAATTATCTCCTATAATGTTTCATATTTTGAAACAACATTTTTAAATATACTTTCTCTTTCACCTAAAAATACTTTTGTCTTTTCAGTCATTATACTAGTAATTGAACAATTAGGTTCTGATAAAAGTAAATAGTTTTTAATTATTTCACTATCATCTTTTTTTATAATTACTTTACCAAATTCACTGTCAAAACAATAATAATTTCTGTCAAAAAGTTCATGATGATTATTGCATAACCAAACCCCATTATCCCCAGAATTTGCTAAAACATATTTCTTGTAGAATAATTCATTAGTATGATCACAATCTTCAATCAAATCACTCATACATTCTTTATTAAGAACATTATTAAGTTTTGACGCATCCGAATTTTTAATTTCAGCAATTCCCCATAGATGAGCAGCTTCAAGTATCTCCTCAACTTCACAACCACACAAATAGCATTTTGTTTCTAAACCTTTAGCTCTCATATTATTTTTAAATAACTCTTGATTCCTAATTTCGTTTTTAGATTTTGCTGTTCTATACTGAGTTATTTCTCTATTAAATTGTTGACGGAACTCTTCACCCGTTTCGTATTTAATGTTTACACCAATTTTATTAAATAAATTTGTTATTGTTTCTGGAAAATCCTCAGTAAATCTTGCATCTTCCGGTGTTTGCTCTAATCTAAAATTATATTTTTCTTTTGAAAAAACAAATTTAAGATTTTTACCCTCTTTTTCAGCCAAAGTATTAAGAGTCCACATTATAAGAAAATTATCATATGACTGTGCGCCTAATGTCTTAAAGGTATAAATATATTCTAAATCCGTCAAATCTACAAATGGCTCATCATTTTCATTGTTATTCGTTTCAATGTCAAATTTATGATCAATACATTTTATATAAGCCGGAATATTGGCACGATTTTTCTTTGATATTGAAATAATATCATTTATAAATTTATTAAAGGAAATGTACTCATAATTGCCAATATTTTCTTCTGGACTAAATCCTAATTGTTGAAATTCATCAAATGATATTTCGTCGATATTTAATATTTCAAATCCAACAGTGTATAATTCCCTATATGAAATTGTATTTGAAAGACTATGAGGATAACTTTTTGAATGTACATCCAATAGATAGAAAAATAATTTTATATTTGGATAATCATTTTTAGTATCATAGTACAAATCAAAAATTTTATTTATACCCTGACATATATAAGTATTTGAATGATAATCATCATTACCATATTTATAAGGTTTTATTCCTTTATCAGCTTCAACTTTTCTATCTTCATCAAAACCAGTATTTGAAAAACCTATAACATATGTAGGTATATCATCTACTAAAACTGTAATTGTTCTACTATGTCTTCCACTTGGTGCTCTTTGAGATTGTATTGTATCACCTGGTAATTCATCTATTGCAACTGTAATGTTTTCAGGATTAACATCAATGCCATCTTTTTTGAAAGCTCTTTTTACTGCATCCTTATAATATTTTTTATATGTTTCATAATTACAATTAAAAATCTTAACTACTATTTTCATACACTACTCCTTAATAATTAACTACTATTATTTCTTGTCTATCTTGTCTATTTCTCTTAGTTATGGAACTATTTACTATAACACGATAATTATTAGATTTTATCCACTTTGACAATGGTGTATTTGACTTTTGATTTCTATCTCTCATATTTGATAGCATAAATTTAATATCTTTAGAATTTAGTAAATCCAGAAAGTCTAGCAATTCTTGTTCCTGTTTTTCATCCCAACCATTAAATCCTCTTTTTCCATCATTATAAGCACCACAAGAAATTAGATAAGGTGGGTCGCAATAAACGAAATCATTTTTTTCTATATCTGGTAACAGTTTTTTATAATCCATAGATTTAAACACAATATTCATTCTCTTACTTCTATTAGAATAAGAAACAAGTTTTTCCAACATTTCTTGATTGTATCCTGAATTACCACATGGATTATTAAATTCCATTTTATTATTAAATCTTATTTGATGTTCAAATCCATAACAGATTAATAGATATAAATCCAAAGGATTTCTAGAACCTTTTTCCACACTATTATATTTATTTCTAAAATTGTTATATGACTCTTTATTTTTCTTTTCTAAATTATATTTTTTAATTGTTTTCTCAATATAATTATAAGTTTGAAGAAAATCGTCATGAGTTATTTTTTCAAGTAAATCTCTTACTACCCAATTAATATCATTATAAACAACTTTTTTTGAATTGATATTAAGTGATACTGTTCCACCACCACCAAACAAATCATAAAAAGTATCAATTTTTTTAGGTAAATTATTTTTTATTAAATCCAACACTTCGAATTTTCCACCGATATAATTTAAAGGACTGATGTATTTTGGATCATCTTTCTTCTCTATATAGAACAACCATTCATAATGAGCCTTATTAACAGTATTTTCTTTTATTTCTCTAGCAACTGCCCTTGTGCTTTTATATTTAACAAATGATATTTCTTTAAATTCATATGTGCCATCTTTTGCATAACGTTTTAATACCTTTTCAATATATTCCTTGGACATAATACCAGCATCACTATAACTAAAAATAATATGTTTAAATTGAGCATTTGCAATTAATTTCTCAAATTCTTCATGGACAAGACCTTTTTTACACCAAGTAGAAATCTGATTGCCATTATCTCTATGTGCTCCTACTCCGTGCGTTTCAGGATTGTCATTTTTAGCAATAGTTTCCAAAACATGATATTGACTAATATATTGTGTAGGTGTATATGGTGGATCCAAATATAAAATATCACCTTTAATTTTAGGTATTAAATCATTCACATCTTCTATATAAACTTCATTTAAATATTTAGAATTACTTGAAGATGTTTCAATAGGAATAAATTCCATTTTCTTTATTGCTCTAGGATCCCATATTTTCAAATATGCAGAATAAACACCAGCAACATTTGAAACTTTACTAACACTTTCTAATAGACTACCAATTAGATAGTATTTTTCGTTTTCATCTATTTTTTTAGTATCAAACCATTCATCTATAGTATTTCTAATCAAATCTATTAATTTTGCATTTTCATCAGAAAAATATTGTCTTCCAGAAATTGTTGGCGCAAAATTATTATAACAGAAACCTGTAGTATAATTACTTGAATCAATATTATTAAAATAATCAAAAGGATCAATCCCAAGATTTTGGAAAAAAGTATTCTTATATTTTAATTTAGCATTTGATATTACATAAGAAGTATATAATGTGTCATTTGCAATTATTTCATATCTATCTTTAAAATAATCGCCCACTGTACATGTTCCTGCAAACGAATCGCAAAAAATCATACCTTTTTTAGTAAGTCCTTTTTTCACTAATAAACGCTCAAGTTTATTTAATAGTTTTGTTTTATTTCCAATATATCTCATACTAAACCACCTACATAACTTTTGGTAGTTCATTATGATCATATTTATGCTCTACCATTTCTAATTGATCAAATGCAGATTGAACATCATCAATTGCTTTATCAATTGTATATAAACTATCTTTATTTTCCTTCATTATTTTCATATGTTCAATTGTAGTGAACATTTTTTGTCTTGCTTTTCTTGTAACATCTCTTTTTTGTTTATCAA
>OHSJ01000899.1_pt1 | contig 10701 bp, 7 predicted proteins | sample 1578561 | NCBI WGS metagenome assembly OHSJ01 (sample SAMEA3879571, study PRJEB24766) | human gut metagenome | biome: human-associated habitat; feature: feces | place: USA | collected 1985/1987 | reverse complement strand
CTTTGTGAATTTCCACGGATATTTGCAAGCGGTATTGGAAAAAGCCGCCATGCAGCAGAGCTGTTAGAAATTTTTATGCGCAAGCATCGGCGCTTTGCGCAAGCAATCAGTCATGATGCACTGACTGAGCTTACGGATTATATGGAGTCTGATGATCTTCTGATCGTGTTTTCCGTAAGTGGTGGCGAACATATCATGGAAGAGGCTCTGCGAGCAAATGGTAAGGTTATGCTTGTTACCTCAAAGCCCGATCCACGGTATACTGATAAGGTTGATAAACTTGTTGTTCTTCCCCATTTATCGTCGGACCCGGAAACAGATTCTGTTTCGCCAGTTTTGTTTGATATCTTTGTAGAACTTGTCACATCGTTTCTTCCCTATAATATAGAGAGAGTATCTGATTCATAAATAATTTCGCAAAACCATCTTGACGCACCTTGAAAATTTTCTGTCCATCCGGGACTTCACTTCTGCAATGCGTCTGCATTTCCGAAGTGATCTTGTTGGGGCGTGCCTGCCCCAAACCCTGCTCATATTCGCACCTTGCGGTGCGAAAGAACGGCGTGTCGTGCTTACATAGCTCCACCGAGGAGCTAGCGAAACGACAGGAGGTTCAATGAACAAAACGAATGTCAAAACGAAACCCAGCACGACCCACCGCCACGACACGCCGAACAACAAAACGCACATCATCAAGTTCCGTGTGACGGAAACTGAAAAGATGGAACTCCAATGCACAGCAAAACTCCTTCATCTCTCCCTGTCCACCCTCATCCGCCGTGCGCTGCACAATGCGAAGATCGAGCGCACCGTTGTCGTTGCCGGCGGCGGAGAAGAAACCCTGACTGCCGTTTCCACTCTGCTTGCCCAGTGCAGCAGGGTGGGCGGCAACCTGAACCAACTCGCACGACACTTCAACTCCGGTGGAGCAGATACCGAACAACTCCGGGCGAAACTTCTTGACGAACTTACAGACCTGACTGCCTTCCGGCTCAACGCCGAGAAAATTCTTGGTGAACTGTATGGCAACGCTCAAGCATATCGCCTCTAAGAATTCGGACTACTCCGCCATCGAAGCGTACCTGATTTACCAGCACGATGAGTTCACCGGGAAGCAGCTTCTTGATCAACAAGGCAGGCCCATGCTGCGGGATTCGTACATTCTGGATACGCTTGAATGCGGCGATTTCTCGTTTGCAACGGCCTGCCTGCTGGCAAACCGAAAGTACAACAAGAACAACCACCCCGATGATATTAAGAGCCACCAGTATATCATCAGCTTTGACCCCAGAGATGCAGCCGACAACGGCTTGACCATGGAAAAGGCACAGGCACTTGGCCTGAAATTCTGCGAAGAAAACTTCCCCGGTCATCCTGCCATCGTCTGCACTCACCCGGATGGGCATAACCATTCGGGAAATATCCATGTCCACATCGTGATCGGCAGCGTCCGGACACGAGAAGTGGAGCGCAAGCCCTATATGCAAAAGCCCCGTGACTGGCGTGAGGGCATGAAGCATTCCAGCACAGCCCAGACCATGCGGCACCTGCGTGTCGCAGTCATGGAAATGTGTCAGGATGCCAAGCTGTACCAGATCGACCTGCTCAGCTCGAAAAAGCGTGTGAGCGAGCGTGAATACTGGATGAAACGGCGCAGTCAAATGAAACTCGACCGTGAAAACGCTGCCCTGCTTGCCGCCGGACAGCAGCCTACACAAACGGAGTTTGAAACCGCAAAGGAGACTTTGCGGAAACAGATCTCGGATGTGCTGGACAATGCAGCGAGCTTTGAAGATTTCTCGGACAGGCTCTTGCAGCAGTACGGCATCACGGTCAAGAAAAGCCGTGGGCGGCTCAGCTACCTGCCAGCCGGAAGAAAGAAGTTTATCCGGGCGCACAGCCTCGGTGACAAGTTTGAGAAAGAACTCGTGCTTGCCACCTTGAAAGAAAATGCCAAGAGCCAGCCCATTATCCTCCACAGCAATCTTGAGGAAAAACCCGACCGAATCAAGAAGCTGGTGGACATTCAGGCAAAACTGAAGCAGGGCAAGGGCATCGGCTATGAGCGTTGGGCGAAAAAGTTCAACCTCAAACGCTGGTCGCAGACCTTGTGTCTCCTGCAGGAGAAGAAGCTGCTCAGCGAAGATGCCCTGCAACGGCGCATTGCCGAACTGCAAACCCAGCACGACGATGCACTGGCGGTGGTCAAAGACTTGGATGCCCGCATGGTCTCCCTCAAGGAGCTGCGCGGGCATCTTGTGGTCTATCGGCAGTACAAGCCTCTTGCACAGAAGCTCCAGACTGTGCGGAATCCCGCCAAGTTCAAGGAGCAGCACCGTGCAGAGTTTGCTGTGTACGAGGCCGCTTGCGCCTATTTCAAGGCCAACGGGCTCAGGACACTGCCGGACCTCAAAAAGCTGGATGCCGAATATCAGACCCTTTCCTCGGAGAAAAACGGGTTCTATACCCGCTACAAGAAAGCGCAGATCGAACTGCGTGAACTCCGCACCGCACAACAGAACGTGGAAGCCTTCTTCCGCAAGGAAGAGCGCAGCCACGCCGTACCGCAGCAGGAGGTCAAATGAACAACACTCTGACGGATCGATGTGTGAATAAACCCAACCTCACCCACGCCCCTCACCGGGCTTCGTCCTTTCGCCTGTACCCCACCCATTGGGACGGAGGGTAGCACCTCTGTCTTTTCGGACGTAAAGAACGCCATCTCGACCCGGCAGGCAGCGGAGCTGTACGGCTTCGCCGTAAACCGGAACGGTATGATGTGCTGTCCCTTTCACGGGGATAAACACCCCAGCATGAAGGTGGACAGCCGTTTCCACTGTTTCGCCTGTCAGGCAGATGGCGATGTGATCGATTTTGTCGGCAGACTTTTTCAACTTTCTCCCTACAAGGCTGTGGAAAAGTTGAAGGAGGACTTCGGCATGGCACTTGCCGACGGCAAGGTGCGGCTTGCTCCCCGCAGACCGCCCACCGTCCGGCAGCAGCTGCTGGACTATTACCGCTGTCTGCAGCGTTGGCGGGTCCGATACGCACCGCAGTCACCCACAGAAGAACTTCACCCCTGCTTCCTTGAAGCGATAAAGAACCTTGACATCGTTGAATATTATCTGGACTGTTCGGTGCTCCCGGACCCGCAGACCGAAAACGAGCTACGGAAGTATTGGGAGGGATTGCATGAGCGACTGGAAAAAGAGGAACGAAGATTGGCGTGATGAGGACGAACTGGAAGAAGAGGAAGAATGCGAATGCCCTTGGGTAGACAGCAAGGGCAAAGTGCGTGAAACCGCTTACTGCCAGTACCTTTTAGAGAAACACCCCATGATGTGCCTGAAACAGAAGCTGTTCGACCAGAACGGCGAGGTAGACGAGGACGCACTGCTCTACGAAGTCCACAGCGACCTCCGTGACTTTGTGCTCGACAACCTTGCCAAGAAGGAGAAGCAGGTTCTGGACGCACTCCGTATCGAAACCTATACCCCTGAATGGAAACCCCAGCTTGACCGCATCCATCTCCAGAACGGAACCTACTTTCTGGACGAGCGGGGCTTTGTGCCGGAAAAGGAACTCTGCCTGAACCGGCTCCCCGTGGAATACCAGCCCGATGCCCCCGCACCGACCAAGTGGCTGGAATTTCTGGACGGTCTGCTCATCCCGGAGGACATTCTGACCTTGCAGGAATACCTTGGCTATCTCCTGATCCCGTCTACCAAGGCGCAGAAGATGCTGGTCATGACCGGCAAGGGCGGCGAGGGAAAATCCCGCATCGGCTTGCTGCTGAAGAAGCTGTTCGGGGAAGCCTCTCACTCCGAATCCATCCTCCGCATCGAAACGAACCGCTTTGCCAGTGCAAATCTGGAGTACAAGCTGGTCATGGTCGATGACGACCTGAACATGGTGGCTTTGCCCGAAACACGGAACATCAAGTCCATCGTCACCGCCGAAGACCGTTTGTGCATCGAGCGGAAAAACAAGCAGGCTGTCCAAGGCCTGCTGTACGTTCGTTTCATCTGCTTCGGCAATGGCAACCTTGTGGCTGCTCACGATGACAGCGACGGCTTCTGGCGTAGACAGATTCTCATCACGGTGAAAGACCGTGACCCTGCCCGGGTGGATAATCCCTTCCTCATCGAAGAGCTGTCCGAGGAGCGTCCCGGCATCCTGCTGTGGATGCTGGAAGGTCTGCACCGTCTGCTGGCGAACCGCTATCAGTTCACCATCAGCGAGCGCTCCATCCAGAACCTCGAAGCAGCCATGGCGGACAGCGACAACCTGACCCAGTTCATGCAGGCAACGGCGTATGTCCGCTTCAAGCCCGACACCGAGGAACGCTCCACCTATCTCTACCGCGCCTACACCAAGTGGTGCGAGGATAATCTGGAATCGCCTGTTCCGCAAAAGAAGTTCAGCCAGTTCCTGCTGAAAAATGCAGGGAAGTATGGCCTGACCTTCTCCAAGCACATCGAGGGAAAGTACCGCGGCTTCCGGGGCGTATGCGTCCACCCCGCCTTTGCTGCGGCATAAAACACACGAAAAGTGAAAATCTCCCGCCCCACGCGCCCCAAATCAGTGGTTTCGACTTGTTATCGCTGTTTTCTTCGGGTGTGTATCCGCCCCTTTCGGGCGGATACAGGGCGGCAACACGCCCTTCGGGGCGGGAGAGAAACCAAGATGCGCCCCAAGAGGGCGCGTGCATCCCAGCCATGCGCCCTATAAAATCAACACAGGAAGGTACTTTTGTGTGGTTTGGGGCGCGTGGGGCGCGTAAATTCAAGTTCTCGCACTTTTTTGGGCTGCTGCTTCGGGTCAGGAGCGGCAGGCCCTTACATATTTACCGGCCCACAAGGGTGCAGCTCAACCGGAGCTGCACCGGGTCTGGAGAAGTGCAAAGGAGACATGCCTATGACGAATGTCCGCAAAAATTCCGCCAAACTGACCCGTGAGGACTTGAAAATCGCGCCCGAATCCCCTACAATGAAATTGTCCGAAACCCCTGCCGTAGAACCTTCTGACCAGACCAGAAAAACCGTCCGACACGCCCCGCTCGTTTACCGGGTGGAGGAGATTGCCCAACTGTTGGCGATCTCCAACCGTGCTGCGTACAATCTGTGCAACACCACGAAAGACTTCAAGGTGATCCGCCTCGGTACCAGCATCCGGGTAAGCAAGCAGAGCTTTGACGATTGGTTTGCAGCGGTCTGAGGGAGGGAACATCTATGGCATCTATTATGAAACGTGGCAACACGTATTCCGTCCGATACAACTACAAAGATCATGCTGGCAAGCCCTGCAAGGGCTGGGAAACCTTCAAGACCAAGGCCGAAGCGCAGGAGCGCAAGATCACGGTGGAGAAGGAACTGCTGGACGGCACCTTCCTCGTGCCCGACACCATGACGGTCGAGGAGATGCTGTACAAGTGGATCCCCATCCAGTCCAGCAAACACAAGTGGTCTCCCAAGACCTACACCCAATCTGTGGCGATGGTGCAGAACCTCATCGTGCCGTATATCGGAAAGCGGAAGGTGCAAGACCTCCGCACCTATGACATCGAGCAGTTCTACGCCACTCTGAGCCAGACCCCTTGCGGCCAGTACGTTCACGGCGAAAAGCAGGAGCTGACGGAAAATCAGAAGAAGCGGCTGTTATCCAGCACGTCCATTCACGAAGTCCACACGCTCCTGAAGACCGCCTTTTCGTATGCCGTTGACTGGGATCTGATCCACAAGTCGCCTACTCCCCGTGAAGCCCCCAAGATCAACACCGAAGAACGCACCATCTGGGATGAGCGCACCATGTTGGCGGCGCTGCAGACCATCGAGAACCCTGCCCTGCATCTGGCTGTGCACATGAGCATGATCCTTTCCTTGCGAGAGGGTGAGATCCTCGGCTTGCAGCCGGGAGACCTCGACTTTGATGCAGCAGACGGACGGGGAACCATCTCGGTGAACAAAGCCCTGCAGCGTGCCGACAAGGTCGCCTTGTCCAAGATCGACCCCACCCAGATCTACCACACCTTCCCGGACAGACGGGAGGGGAGTAAGTCCTCGCTGATCCTTAAGCGGACTAAGACCAAAAAGTCCAACCGCATCCTGTACATGACCAAGCCCTTGAAAGAGGAGCTTCTGGCATGGCTGGAAAAGATGAAGCAGGACGAACAGAATGCCCCGGAAAAATACAGCAACTGCGGTCAGCTGTTCCGCTTACCAGACGGCTTACCCATTGCCCCGGACGTTCTGACCAAGTGGTACCGTATGTGGCGGGCAGAGCACCCGGAGTTTGAGAAGATCGTGTTCCACGGTCTGCGCCACTCCAGTGCCACCCACCAGCTGCTGCAGTCTGGCGGTGACTTCAAGTCGGTGCAGGGCAACACCGGCCATGCAACCGCCACCGTCCTGATGGACACCTACGCCCACACGCAGGACAAACCCCGGTTGGAGTTGACCGAGAAGATCGAAGCCGACTTCTACACGCAGGATGTGGCCGGTGCAAAGCCGCAGGAACCCCCGGAAAACAAAACGCCGGTGGCAACAAAAATCACGGGTAAAATGATCCTTGAAGCCATCCGGCAGATGGACGCAGAGGAGCGCCGCGAGCTGACGCGGGTGCTCTTCGCGTAAAAATTTCTTTTTTTGTGCAGCGAAATACACGCTGTGCGAGCAATGCAAAGAGTTCATGGCTTTTTTGTAAAGTGTGCAGAAAGTGTGCAAGTGTGTGCAACCTCTGCCAGAAAAACAAAAAAGCCATGAAATCTTTCGATTTCACGGCATTTTCTGGTGCGATGGAAGGGACTCGAACCCCCGGCCTACTGATTCGTAGTCAGTCACTCTATCCAGCTGAGCTACCAACGCATACGTTCCGTTCGGAACATGATGTATTTTATCACGAAGGGCGAGGTTTGTCAACAGCTTTTTTAAAATATTTTTATATAACTTTTCTTTAGCAATAGTTCTTTTTCCACGCCTATTGCTATTAGGCATTTTTTCCTTATCCATATTATTTAGTTTAAAGTTCATAGCTCCTAAAATAATATCCATACATTGTAATATAACATGATTTCTAGAATCAACCTCTGCAATATCTTCATTATAAATATGAACATTGTTAACAAAAAAGAAATCATTAAGTGCATAAATGTAACCTTTAAACTCTTTGTTTTTTCTTTTAGTGTCTGGCAATTTATCGAAGTATAATTTCAATATTATTTGATCACTTTCGTTTTGGTTGCAGTAATCAATACCGAATGCATGCTTGATAAATTGATAATATAAAAGAAAATATTCTTTTTCCTGATGCTCTCTTGTCAAATTTTGAGGAACTTGAGCATTTTGTCTAAACATTATTCGTATTTTAATTTTATTCTTTTTAACAAAATCAAAAAAATAGTCAATCAAATTCAAATATTTGTCTAAGTATTGCTCAGTGACTTTTGTCCACTTAACTTCTTGATACAAGCCAAGTTCTTCTTTTTTTGCTATTATCATACCATTTATCTTTTCAATTTCAGTATAATTAACTAATGTGCCACCATAAAAGTTACTAAAAAACTTTCCCTTTCTATGTGATTCATCTGCATAAATTAAGTATTGTTTTTTCATTTTATCACCACTAAATGATATTTTATCACATAATCTTTTATTCTCAAACAAGATAATAGTTTCTTTTAACAAAAATTTCATAAAATGTAGTTTAATAAACAAAATCACTTGTATAAGTGTCAAAAATAATATATAATATAAATGTATTTTATCAAGAATGAGGGAGAGAATTAGCTCTATGAACTCATACCAACCTGCATAAAGTAAGGTGGTACAGCTAATAACGATGAAAGAGAATAATGCTAGCTACAAACTCTTTCAAGAGTTTTTTCTTTTTGATAAAAACAAAGAAGGAGTGATACAATGAAAAAATATTTATTTACTAGTGAATCAGTAACTGAAGGACATCCAGATAAAATATGTGATAAAATAAGTGATTACATTTTAGATGAAGCCTTAAGACAAGATAAAACTAGTAAGATGGCTGTTGAAGCCACAATCAAAGACGATTTAATACTAATATATGGAGAAGCAAGTACCAAGGCTAAACTAGATTATGAAAAATTAGCCAAAGAAGTACTAAAAGATATAGGTTATAATGAAGAATACCATGTAATAGTAAAAGTAGGTATGCAGTCTAAAGAAATAAATAAGGCTGTAGAAAAAGATACCATTATGGCAGGAGACCAAGGAATAATGTTTGGCTATGCCACTAATGAAACAAAAGAATTAATGCCTATGCCAATAATGCTTGCCAATAAACTAGCCTATAATTTAACCAAGGTAAGAAAAGAAGATAAAGATAGTCCTTTATTACCTGATGGTAAAACCGAAGTAACAGTAGAATATCAAGATGATATTCCAAAGAGAATAGATACCATAATTATAGCTTCTCAGCATAAAAAAGAAGTATCTAGTAAAGAATTAAGAAAATATATAATAGAGAAAGTAATAAATAAAGTAGTGCCAAGTAATCTAATAGATGACAAAACAAACATCTTAATAAACACCAGTGGTAGTTTTACGGTAGGAGGTTCTTTTGGTGATAGCGGTACTACTGGTAGAAAAATAGTATGTGATACATACGGTGGAATGGGTAAAGTAGGAGGAGGATGTTTCAGTAGTAAAGATCCTTCTAAAGTAGATAGAAGTGCAGCCTATTATGCCAGATATGTAGCTAAAAACATTGTTGCCCATAATTATGCTGATAAGTGTGAAATAGAACTAAGTTATGCTATAGGTAAAGCCTACCCAATATCATTATATATAAATACCTTTGGTACAAATAAAGTACCTGAAGAAGAAATATATAAATACGTAAATAACACTTTCAATTTTAGTGTAGATAATATCATAAAAGAATTAGATTTACAAAGACCAATCTATTATCCACTCGCAGCCTATGGTCATTTTGGAAGAAATGATATAGAATGTTCATGGGAAAAAGTACACAAATAATCAACATATTATGATATAATAAATATGGAAGTGATAAATTGAAACAAAGAAGTACCTTTTACAAGAAATTCAGTCTAGAAGACGGAAAAATCATTAAAGAATATTTCACTAATCTAAATAATAGTATATCTCTAACAAAAAAAGAAACCATAAAAATAAATGAAGACTTTGAGAAGGCCATAGAGTACTATTTAAAAAATGGAAAATCTCTTAAAGAAACACTTAAAATATTATCCATAGATAACCTTGGAGACATTTATCAAAAAGAACCAGAAAACTGGTATCCATTAGATAGCGCCGCTAAAATATATCCATTATCAATGAGAGATAATCTTATGAGTGTCTATAGAGTATCATGTTATTTAAAAGAAGATATTGTAGCAGAAATATATCAAATAGCCCTATTATTTACTATGAAAAGATTTCCTACCTTTAGAACATCAGTAAGAAAAGGCTTCTTTTGGCACTATCTAGATGGGATAAAGAAAAGATTCCATATCCATGAAGAAAAAAAATTACCATGTTCATATATAAATGTATCAAACATAGGTAAACAATCATTTAAATCCCTATACTATAAAAATAGAATAAGTATAGAATGCTTTCATACCCTAACAGATGGAACAGGAGCTACCATATTTCTATCCACACTAGTAGCTACTTATCTAAAATTATTAAAAGAAATACAAGGTACTAATAATTATGTATTAGATATAAATGAAAGACCTAAAGAAGAAGAAGCAAAAGATGAATTTAAAGGAAAAGTTTCAAAGATAAAATCACAAAGTCTAATAGAGAAAAAAGCTCTTCAAATAGATGGAAAAAAATCAAGTGTTAGACCATGTCAGATATTACATTTTGATATAGATTTAAATGATATAAAAAAACTATCTAAAGAAAAGAATGCCACTATAACAGAACTAATGTTAAGTATTTTATTTCTAACAATATCATATTCAACATCAAAAAAAGGACTAATAAAAATACAAGTACCAGTAAATATGCGTAAATACTATCCCTCTAAAACATTAAGAAACTTCTCATTATATGTATCCATAAATATTCCAAGAGAAGATATCAAAGATTTAGATAGTACCCTACTTGAAGTACAAAGACAATTAAGAGAAAAAAATACTAAAGATAACTTAGATGAATTATTAAAATATACAGATAATTTAATAAAGTATTTAAAATTCATTCCGCTATTTATAAAAAGACCAGTAGCCAAATTAATATATGGTTATGCTGGTGATAAATCTCAAACTACAGTATTATCCAATCTAGGTAATATAAAATTACCAAAAGAAATACAAAAAGAAGTAGAAAAGATGGACTTTGTCTTAGGAACCGCTATTACAAATAGAGCCTCATTTTCTATCATAACGTGTAATAATATTTTAACATTATCAATAAGTAAATTAACTACAAATACATCAGTAGAAAATAGTATATATAACATATTAACTCAAAACAATATTAAATTAAAAGTATATGGAAGTGAAGACTATGAAAGTAGAAATTAATTATCCAAAACTAAAAAAAGAAGTAAATAAATTCTTAATATTTAGAAAGATAATGTTAATAATATTCCTAATATCGATAATAACTTGTACTATAATAAACATCTCACTAGGAGGAAAAAAATGGATGCTTTATGTACTAGGAGGAGAAATAATATTCTATTTTGCTATAT
>OHSJ01000898.1_pt1 | contig 10719 bp, 14 predicted proteins | sample 1578561 | NCBI WGS metagenome assembly OHSJ01 (sample SAMEA3879571, study PRJEB24766) | human gut metagenome | biome: human-associated habitat; feature: feces | place: USA | collected 1985/1987 | reverse complement strand
TCAGGCGGGAATTGTGCGGTGTTGCCTTTACACTTAAAATGATGCACTCCACCGCACCGCGCATCATCCAAACTTTTATTGAAAGCAACGACCTGACCGAAAAAAACGTGTACCTGTTCTGCACCTCCGGCAGCAGCGGTAATAACAAAAGCCTGCGGAACCTGCAACCCCTGTACCCGTATATCAATTTTGCCGCCGAAAGCATCGCCGCATGGCTGGACGGTCTTGCCTGAGTGCTCCCCTTTTCCGTATAACTTAAACGCAAAGCCGCCCACACAATTTTGCTGTGCGGGCGGCTTTGTATTATGTCTTGCTTTTTTGCAGGGTTGCGTTTATAATAATAGGGCAGTTGTACTTCTGCATCGCGCACAGCTGCCTAATTCAAATTGTCTCAGTAGCTCAGTTGGATAGAGCACACGCCTCCTAAGGTGGCGTTACAACATACAACTCAGAAAAACTCAGTACGGGATTGCAGTTCGACTCTGGTCGGGCTATAATTATATATTAGACACGTCCATATAGCTCAGCTGGATAGAGCACTCGCCTCCTAAGCGAGGGGTCGGAGGTTCAAATCCTCTTATGGACGCCAGCTCATAACGCCGAAAGCCTTTGTTTTCAAGGGTTTTCGGCTTTATTTGTTTTCAGTCGCAGATGACCACTGCATCTGATCTTAGAGCCATAATTACTTTAAAAAAATTTTTGTAGCACCACAAACAGACATCGAACTCTGGTGAAAAAACAAAATTTCCAGCTAATCATTAGCAAGAAAAAGCCTGTTTTTGCTAATCAAAAAGGCATTCCTGCTAATTGGAGCCAAATTGCTGCAAAAAAACTTGCTAATTAAAAAGGTGGATGTTGCGTGTCCTAAGCCGTTATGCCAAATACAATCTAATACTTTTTCGTTTACATAGAGTGTTTATTTCTCCCTTTTAGGGAGTGAATAGACACTCTTTTTTTGTTTCCAGACTGCTTCTGAAGCGACTGGAGGAAAGGAGGTATTTGAATCATGAAAACGCAATATGCCGCTGATAAACCAAGCGACTGTCGATACTGCTACTACTGGAAAAACACAAGGAAAGGATGCAGTCTGGGCAAAGCAAACTGTTACTATCGGATTTCACCGCCACCTAAATCTAAAAGTGATTGTGACGGATGCCCTTATGGGCGAGCACAGCCCTGCATTGGGTGGTGTACGAAAAAGCTCTTGCGTGAGGTCATTGGAAAGGGGTGATGAAAATGAATTCACGATTGTTACCAATAACCCGTATTTGCTGTCCTTACCGTATCAGAGATGGCACTGTTCATAAGGCTCCTCTGAGTAACAAAATATTCCCCTACAAAAAGGCGGTGAGGAGGAGCAATGTATGATTACTTTTATGGACAGCAGGCAGAGCTATTCTCATTCTATCGGGTCCCAAAAGTTCTGTTTACAGACGAAAAATTCTCGAATATATCTTCTGATGCAAAACTGCTCTATGGCATTATGCTTGATCGTATGAATTTGTCGGCAAAAAATGGATGGGTGGATGAACTTGGTCGGGTATATATCATATTCACGATTGAAGAAGTTAAAGGCGCACTTGGTTGTGCAGAGAAAAAAGCAGTAAAGCTGTTGCATGAGCTGGAAAACAAATGTGGCTTAATTGAGCGCAAACGTATTGGACTAGGAAAGCCCAATTATATCTATGTGAAAAACTTTGTGGATAACTCTGTGGAAAGACAATTCTTGAATTGTCAAAAGGACAATTCTGGAACTGTCAATAAGACTCTTCAAGAGTTGTCAAAAGCACAAGGTAATAATACTGATATTAAAGATACTGATTATAGTGATACTGATCCTATCCTATCTTCCGATTTCTCTGGAAGGGATGTGGAAAAGGATGAGGAATTTCAGAGCTATTATCAGTATTTTTATGAAGAACTTGAAATGGACTATCTTTTTAGAGAATTTCCCTATGATAAAGAAGTTCTGGAAAGCATCTTGGAAATATTGGTAGAAACCGTATGTAGCAAACGAAAGTTAATTCGGATAGCCAGCGATGATAAGCCATCTGAGGTTGTACGAAGCCGATTGATGAAGTTGAATTCCGAGCACATTCGCTATGTATTAAACTGCTTTAAAGAAAACACAACCAAAATCCGAAACCCAAAACAATATGCTCTTGCTGCTTTGTATAACGCTCCGGTTACGATAGATATAAAAATTGACGCCGATGTACGGCATGATATGGCTTCTGGGTTGATTTGAAAGGTGGTGATACAGAAATGAGAGAAAAAACTAAGAAAGGTAAGGTGATGAATTTTGGCAAAAGCAACCGTCATGGCAGTAGTTAACCAAAAAGGTGGAACAGGAAAAACAACGACCTGCGAGAATCTGGGTGTTGGTTTGGCAATGGAAGGTAAAAAAGTGCTTTTAGTAGACACCGATCCACAGGCATCGCTTACTATTTGCCTCGGTCATCCTGTTCCGGATCAGCTTTCTCCAACATTATCGGATATGATGGGAAAAATCCTTTCAGAGCAGCCTATTGCTCCCGGTGAAGGTATTTTGCATCATCCGGAAGGTGTTGACCTGATACCTGCCAACATTGAGCTATCTGGTTTGGAGGTATCGTTGGTTAATGCTATGAGTCGAGAAACTATTCTCAAACAATACCTGGACACCGTAAAACAGAACTATGATTTCATTCTTCTGGATTGTATGCCCTCTTTGGGAATGCTCACAGTCAATGCACTTGCTGCGGCAGATAATGTATTGATTCCAGTGCAAGCAGCTTATCTTCCTGCAAAAGGCTTGGAACAGCTTTTACAGACCATCAATAAGGTGCGCCGCCAAATCAATCCAAAGCTGCGAATTGAAGGTATTTTGCTGACAATGGTAGACAGCCGAACGAATTATTCCAAAGACATCAGTAACCTGATCCGAGAAAATTATGGTGGTAAGCTCAAGGTTTATAAGACTGATATTCCCCGTTCTGTTCGTGCTGAAGAAATCAGTGCAGAGGGAACCAGTATTTTCAAGCATGATCCGAAAGGCAAAGTAGCCGATGCCTATCGAGTATTGACGAAGGAGGTGTTGAGCAATGCCGAAAAAAGGCGGAAACATCAGCTTGAGCAGCTACGATGATATTTTCCAGACCGACCAGTCACGAGAGGAAGATCAACAGGAACGAGTGCAGGAAATTCCACTTTCTGAACTCCACCCTTTTAAGGGACACCCCTTCAAAGTGCTGGATGATGAAGCCATGCAGAAAACTGTCGAAAGTATCGCACAGTTTGGTGTTATGACACCTGCAATCGCCCGCCCTCGTCCGGAAGGTGGTTATGAGCTAATCGCTGGACACCGTCGCCATCATGCATCTGAACTTGCGGGAAAAGAAACCATGCCAGTGATTGTGCGAGATATGGACGATGATGCCGCCACAATTTTGATGGTGGATTCCAATCTGCAAAGGGAAACGCTCCTCCCCAGTGAGAGAGCTTTCGCTTATAAGATGAAATTGGAAGCTATCAAACATCAAGGACAACGCACTGACTTAACTTCATCCCAAGTTGGGATGAAGTTGCAGGCAATGGATATTGTAGGTCAAGAAGCTGGTGATAGCAGAAATCAGGTTCATCGCTATATTCGTCTGACAGAACTGATTCCTGAGCTGCTGGATATGGTAGATGAAAAAAAAATTGCCTTTAACCCTGCGGTTGAAATTTCTTATCTGAAACCAAATGAACAGCAAGACTTTCTGGAAGCAATGGACTACGCACAGTCCACGCCTTCTCTATCCCAGGCACAACGTTTGAAAAAATTTAGCCAGGAAGGAAAATGCAGTTTGGATGCCATGTGTGCGATCATGTCTGAGGAAAAAAAGGGTGAACTGGATAGGGTGACAATTAAACATGATGTGCTTCGGAAGTATTTTCCCAAGTCTTATACCCCGAAGCAGATGGAGGACACCATTATTAAACTGCTCGAACAATGGCAGCGAAAGCGTGAGAAATCTATGGAGAGATAAGGAGGACGCATAAATGTTTACTGAGAAAGAAATGAGCGATGCTTTGAAATGGCTGTTTGATCTGTTTCAGCCGGAGGACTATGAAGCGTATGATGAGGAAGAAGTCGGCTGTGCTGCCTTGTGTCTGCCGGAAGTCTGTATGGCTCTGCGAGATAAGGCAGAAACAGCGTATGAGTATGTCGTGAAAACTAATATCGACCGTGGGTTCGAGTACCGTGGCAAGGAACTGTTCATGCAGAGAGCCTGCCTGATTTATTCGGATATAGAAATTGGCATTTACGACATGACTGATACTTCCTATAATCGGGAGTTGTGGCTGCTGGAGGATATGAGTTTTGCTCTGGTACACAACGTCAGCATGGTCATCAAGTCCGGTGACTTCTACTATGCTACGGAGTATCGCTCGATTGTGAAACTGCTGAAGGAAAGAGATGACCTGTTCTTTACACCGGAAAGTCTGACCGAGGAACTGGAAGAAATGTGTATTCCCCAGTGGGAAAATGAAGCGACTATTTATGAGCTGTAAGGCTTGTGGATAGTCGCTTTTGTCATATCTGAAAGAAACGGAGGTTGATGTATTTGAAAGAGTATGACATCAAAATCACCGAAACACTCGAAAAGACGGTGACCGTAAAAGCAGAATCAATGGAAGCTGCACAAGCGAAAGTTGAGGAGGAATATTACAATTCCGAACATATCCTCGATTCTGAAAATTTTACCGGTGTGGATTTTTCAGCAGAAGCTGAACGTGAAATTGTGCAGGAACAGAAAGAGCAGCTGGATGTTTTGCTCGTCAAGCCGGGAATGTATCCCCAGGCGGTTCAGATAGGCAGTGAGCTGGAAGATTTGCAGAAAGCGGTTGGCGGCGATATAGAAGCGGTATATCCCTACAATGAACCGGTGGCATTGATCGTCAATGACGAAGGAAAGCTGAACGGCAGCGAACTGAACCGGGCTTTACGGGATAATGAAGGGCAGATTTATGACATTGTCGCCGGTGATTTTCTGGTTGTCGGTTTGGGTGAGGAGGACTTTGCTTCCCTCTCTCCTGAACTGATGGAGAAATTTGAAAAAGAGTTCCATCAACCGGAAATGTTTGTCCGTATGGGGCGCAGCATTATGGCGCTACCCTTGCCGGATGATAAAGTGAAAACTGCGGACTCCCCTTTGAAAGCAGAATCCATGCCACAAAAAAGCAGTCCTGACAGGGATGTTCTCTAAGGAGGTATGAAATGCCAGGGAAAACAGTTGGAGAGTTAATGGAAGAAATGAGAATAAAGGCAGGTGCCAAAGAATATCATGGACATTCTTATATGGATTTGCAGAGATTTGCCGATGATACCAGGCACATGATTATTTTTGATGTTCTCACGAATGATTCTCCTGTCGGCTGGAAAGGAGAACGAACCAGGCTGTATCTTACTCAGTCTGGTTATGAGAAGGCTTTGGAGAGTCAGCAAAAAGGTCAAATCAAAATTATTAGTCATGCCAATGTAAGAAATGGCAATTTGCATTATGAACATAAAGAACAGGTTCGTTGATGCTATTTTCTTATTTTGAGGAGGTGATGAGAATTGCAGGAAGAAGTTGAAAACAGAACGGTCAATTTGGCAATTACTACTACTCGACTGACTGTGCGAACTATTATTGCGGGTATTCGCAAATTCTTGCAGTACCAGGAAAAGAAAAAAGCCCAAAAAGTCAGAGATCCTGCCGTTCATGGCAAGCAGTCGGTGAAAAAGCTGTTAGGACAGAACCAGGGGGCTGCCAATGCAGAAATTGAAAAAGAAGGTATTAAAGACTTTGAACGTCTTGCAAAGAAATATGGTGTGGATTTTGCGGTGAGAAAAGATAAATCGGTTGATCCACCCCGCTATTTTGTGTTTGTTCGTGCAAAGGATTCGGATGCTTTGGATGCAATCTGCAAAGAGCATCAGGCAAGGTCAATGACCAAAGATAAGAAGCCAAGTGTGCTGGCGCAACTCAGCAAATTTAAGAATCTTGTGGCATCGCTGCCCAAGAAGATTCGTGAAAAGAAACAGGAGCGTGATTTATGATAGATACAAGAAAAATCAAAAAACTCCTGATTCTGAATATCCCCTATATTATAGTGGGACTGATTGCAACAAATATCGGAGAAGCATGGCGTATGGCTGAGGGTGCAGATAGTTCTGCAAAACTCCTCAGCCTTTTTTCTGTTCTCCCCGTTGCATTCGGAAATCCTATGCCGAGCTTTCACCCACTTGATTTGCTCATTGGTATTGTCTGCGGTGCAGGTTTACGGCTTGCAGTATATCTGCGAAGCAAAAATGCAAAAAAATACCGCCACAATGTTGAGTATGGCTCTGCCCGGTGGGGAACCGCCAAAGACATTGAGCCTTTCATGGCTCCAAAATTTGAGGACAATGTGATTCTCACAAAAACAGAACGATTGATGATGAGTAACCGTCCGAAAAATCCTGCCAATGCCAGAAATAAAAATGTTTTGATTGTTGGTGGTTCGGGTTCCGGTAAGACTCGTTTTTGGCTGAAACCTAATCTGCTCCAAATGCACAGTTCTTATGTGGTCACTGATCCAAAGGGCAGTATTGTCATCGAATGTGGCAATGCCCTTTTGAAGAACAACTACAACATCAAGATTTTCAATACTATCAACTTCAAAAAGTCGATGCACTATAACCCGATGGCGTATATCCACTCGGAAAAAGATATTTTGAAATTGGTGACTACACTGATCGCCAATACAAAAGGAGATGGAAAAGCCGGGGATGAGTTTTGGACAAAGGCAGAAACCCTGCTCTACTGTGCGTTGATTGGATATATCCACTATGAAGCACCTGTGGAGGAACAGAACTTCTCTACTTTGATTGAGTTTCTAAACGCAATGGAGGTGCGTGAGGATGATGAGGAATTCCAAAATCCTGTGGATATGATGTTTGAAGCATTGGGAAAGAAAAAGCCTGACCATTTTGCCGTCCGCCAGTATAAAAAATATAAATTGGCTGCTGGCAAAACAGCAAAAAGTATTTTGATTTCCTGTGGTGCTCGTCTAGCTCCTTTTGATATTCAGGAGGTCCGGGATGTAACTGCCTATGATGAGTTGCAGCTGGACACTTTGGGTGATAAAAAGACTGCCCTGTTTCTCATCATGTCGGATACGGACAGTACCTTTAATTTCCTGATTTCCATGATTTACACCCAACTTTTTAACCTGTTGTGTGAGAAAGCAGATGATGTCTATGGCGGTCGCCTTCCTGTTCATGTGAGATGTCTGATTGATGAAGCTGCCAATATCGGGCAGATTCCCAATCTGGAAAAACTGGTTGCCACAATCCGAAGTCGTGAAATTTCCGCTTGTCTGGTATTGCAGGCACAATCTCAGCTGAAAGCAATCTATAAGGACAATGCGGATACCATCATTGGCAACATGGATTCCCGTATCTTTCTTGGTGGCTCTGAACCTACTACTCTGAAAGAGCTGAATCAGGCGCTTGGTAAGGAAACTATTGATACGTTTAACACATCAAACACCAGAGGTAACAGCCCATCTTACGGAATGAATTATCAAAAACTCGGTAAAGACCTTGCTTCCGTGGATGAACTTGCGGTACTCGATGGAAGCAAGTGCATCTTGCAGTTGCGTGGTGTGCGACCATTTTTGTCGGATAAATATGATCTCACGCAACATCCGAACTTCAAATTAACCGCAGACTATGACAAGAGAAATGAATTCAAAATCGAAGAATTTCTCAGTCATCGCTTACGTTTGAAAGCAGATGATGAATTTGTTGTAGTGGATGCGGATTAACCATAAGCAGAAAGGAGCAGCGGATGAACGATTTGAAAACTGTATCTGCACTGGTCAAGCAGATTCTTGAAGATGATGTTGATGCCAGGAACAGCGACAATGTTTTGTATTTGGAAGTTCTCCGATACTACGCCTCGAAAAAAGGTATTGATCTGTGTCAGCTGTCTGTACCTGACTTTCTGATGAACATGGAACAGAAAGGACTTCCTGCTTTTGAAACAGTCAGACGCAGCAGACAGAAAGTACAAGCAACATATCCTGATCTGGCAGCAACTGGTGTCGTAGGTGCATTTCGGGCAAGAAACGAAAAAGTGTATCGAGAGTTTGCCAAGAGTGAGGTGTAGCCTATGACCATTGGACAGCGTATCAAAAAAATACGGATTTTTCGAGGAATGACTCAGAAAGAACTTGGAACTATGATGGGGTTCGGCTTGAATGGGGATATTCGCATTGCCCAGTATGAAAGTGGGGTTCGGACTCCAAAAAAGCAAATGCTTCTCAAAATGGCAGATGTACTTTGTGTACAACCTGCCGTTTTTTCTTGTAGGGTGTGTATTTCTAAAGATGATTTGATGCAGACCCTCTTCTGGATGGAAGAATCGAAAGGTGGTGGTGATATATATGATTGTATTCAGAAATGGGAGGACATGAGAGCAAAATATGAAACTGGCGAGATTTCAAAAGAAGAATATCTTCAATGGAAACTCACCTATATCTGTACCCCTCTGACCGATACATCGGTTTAACAGAGGGGATTTTTTGTATTCAAAATTCATGATTTAAGATTCAGGAGGATAATAATATGGCATTTTTCACTTCCGCAGTTGGTGTTCTTCAGACTTTGGTCATTGCTCTTGGTGCTGGTCTTGGCATTTGGGGCGCAATCAACCTGCTTGAGGGCTACGGCAACGACAATCCGGGTGCAAAGTCGCAGGGTATGAAGCAGCTTATGGCAGGTGGCGGCGTCGCTCTGATTGGAACTACCCTCGTTCCTCTGCTTGCAGGACTGTTTTCTTAATTACCGGAAATTCAATTCCGGTCAGGCGGTGAAATCCGCCTGTTACATACAAACTGAAATTAGCGAAAGGAAGCGCAAGATGGGAAAAAGAAAAAGATTATATCCGGAAAATCTGTTGATGGAACTATCGTTAAGCCTGGAAACAGGGATAGATATTGATTATGAAAATCTTACAGATGACCAGTTGATAGGATTAGAGTATGTACTATCTCTTTTGACAGAACGGAGCCAGGCTCTAATCCATGAATACTATAAGAACAATAAAAGTCGGAAACAGATTGCTGAACAATATCATCTGACTGAAAACAGGGTGCGTCAGTGCATTGGTCATGTACTTCGGGATTTGAGCAAAAACAAAGAGATGTTTTTTTATATTGCAAAAGGTTATCAAGCGAATGTTCAATATCTGACCGAACAATTAAATAATGAAGAAGTATTCTATAAAAAACAAAGAGGAATTTGCAGCAACGATGAACACATCTTTTATCAGGAAATCGGAGCGTTAATGCTTCCTACAAGAGTTATCAATGCCTTGAAAAAAATGAGAATTCTCACTGTGCGGGATTTGCTGGTTTGCATTTGTGCAGGGGTTAGAATTAGAAATCTTGGTGATCTTTCAAGAGCACAGATATGTGAAAGATTGACGGCAGAAAATCTACTGCCAGCAAATTATAAATCTGAAATTTTGCCTGCTTCTTTGCCACGGCTCAACATAGAGGTAGAGATATTTCGAACACTCAACTCCTATGACATATAACCAATGGGCGGTAACTACCGCCTTTACATAGCCAGGGACTGTTATTCAGTTACCTGGCTATTTTCATATCCTCCGACTTTCGGCAGGTGCACATGACGAAAGCATGGGGGAAATCATCAATTCATTCATAAGGAGGAAAACGTATGGAATTTTTCAACAGTGCAGTGACCGTTCTTCAGACTCTGGTAGTAGCTCTTGGTGCCGGTCTTGGCATTTGGGGCGCAATCAACCTGCTTGAGGGCTACGGTAATGACAATCCGGGTGCAAAGTCGCAGGGCATGAAGCAGCTCATGGCAGGTGGAGGCGTCGCTCTGATCGGAATCACGCTGGTTCCTCTCCTCTCCGGTTTGTTTGGTTAATAGATAGCGGGGTTGAATATTCAAAGGAGGTGGTCAATGGCACAATCTTTATTTGAAGTGGTAAAACAGTCTGTTACCACACAAGCAGTCGCAGAACATTACGGGATTGAAGTAAAGCGGGGTGGAATGGCAAAATGCCCATTCCACCCCGATCAATCTCCTAGCTTAAAACTGAACGATGACTATTATTATTGCTTTGGATGTGGTACGACGGGTGATGCAATCGACTTCGTTGCCCGTTTATTTCAAATTAGTAATAAAGATGCAGCTGAAAAGATTGCCGCAGATTTCGGACTTCAGTATGACAGCCATATTCCATATGTCCTGCCAAAACGAACAGCCACAGCTGTTCAAATTCAAAAACAGCGTGAACGTTACACTTACGATGTATTAGTTCGCTATCACCTACAGTTGCAAGAATGGTTGGTAATGTGTGCTCCGGATAGTCCAGAAAGTGATATTGATCCCAGATATGTGGAAGCTATTCACCAAAAGGACTATGTTGAGTATTTGATGGATACCTTTCTCACTGGCAGTTTGGAAGAAAGGACTTCTCTCTGCTCAGAACGTAATCCGAATATACGAAGAATCGCCCACCGCCTTGCACAGCTGAGAAATGAAAACAAAACATTATCCATAGAATCTATATCCAGATAAAAAGGAGGAACATTTATGGAATTTTTCAACAACGCCGTTACAGTTCTTCGGACTTTGGTCATTGCTCTTGGTGCTGGACTTGGCATTTGGGGCGCAATCAACCTGCTTGA
>OHSJ01000894.1_pt1 | contig 10742 bp, 9 predicted proteins | sample 1578561 | NCBI WGS metagenome assembly OHSJ01 (sample SAMEA3879571, study PRJEB24766) | human gut metagenome | biome: human-associated habitat; feature: feces | place: USA | collected 1985/1987 | reverse complement strand
AACAGAAATGCTCTTTTTTGTTTTATATTTCTCCCTACCATTTAATATCACCTTTAAATATCACTTTATATCTCTTTAAATATCAATATAAAAAAAGTTGCAGCCATCCAAAGTTTACACCCAGACAACCGCAACCAATTTACCAATCAAAAATATCTAAAATCTCATCCCGTCATCATCATACAACTCTACTATCAACAGAACTGCCAGCACGGCTATCATAACAACAGCTACCATTGCTTTAATCATGCAGGTAGCCACCTTCTTTAAGACAAACAGTCCTACAACAAGGACTACCAATGCCAGCGCATAATATCCAAAATCATTCATATCACATTATTATATAGTATAAACTACCAATCAGTATTCATCACCCTATTAACGATCATTCTTTAATGCCCTGCGGAATTCAGCCGGTATCGGAGTTTCAAATTCCATAGGCTGATGCGTTACGGGATGATAGAAACACAGCACATAGGCATGCAGACACAAGCGCTGGCATGGATCATCACCATTACCATATTTGATGTCACCACACACCGGATGCCCCATATCGGCCGTATGAACACGAATCTGATTCTTACGGCCCGTTTCGAGTTTGAACTCCACCAGAGAATGAGCCGTGGTACGCTCTAATGTATGGAAATGGGTAACAGCATACTTGCCGCCATTATCCGTATCACTACTGTAAGTAATATAAGCCTTGTTATCTTTCAGCCAGTTAGCGACGGTACCTTCATCTTCTTCCATCTCTCCGGAAACCAGAGCCACATATCTGCGGTCGTACACATTATGATGCCAATCATCCTCCAAAGCCAGCTCCGTCTGCTTATCTTTGGCATAAATCATCAAGCCCGAAGTGTCACGATCCAGTCGGTGGACTACATGCGCCTGACAGTTCTGGCGAGTCTTATGAAAATAATCATCAAGTACCGTTTTCACATTCAGAGTAGAATGACCGGCTGCCATACTCAAGATACCAATGTTTTTCTCGACAACAATCAGATATCTGTCTTCATAAACAATCTTAAGGTATCTGCTTTTAAATACCTCCTGATTCTTCTTTGTCTTGCTCACACTCACCTTCATACCCGGCTTCAGGGCATAATCAAACTGGGTAATGGTTTTGCCATTTACCTTGATTCCTCTACCCTGCAGAGTCTGCTTCACCTTAGTCTTGCTAGGTCCCTTCACATTCTCCATCAGCCATTCCAGCAACGGAGCAGGTTTTTCAACCTTGTAATGCTCATATTCATTAGGGTTTCCGTAGCCATAAGCATTATTGGTATGCTTATTAAAATTTCCTTTTCTATTTTGTTGTCTCATATTGTTATCGATATCATTTTCTTAACATGAAAAACACAGAATCAATGCTGCATTTTCTCCGTTTCAGCCTACAAAAGTAAGACTTTTCTGCAAAATAACAAAAAGCCACCATGTTTTTAACTAAAAATTAGTAACTTTTGCCAATAAATCATTGTGTTTCAAATATTTTTTTGTAATTTTGCAGCTGAATTAAAGATATAATCAGAATAAAAGATATTTAGGAACAAATAATGATTACAGTACAAAATCTTGCAATCCAATTCGGAAAGAGAGTGCTTTACAAGGATGTAAACCTCAAGTTCACTCATGGTAATATTTATGGTATCATCGGTGCTAACGGCGCCGGAAAATCTACTTTCCTCCGCGCTATCAGCGGCGACCTTGAACCAAACAAGGGTACAGTAGAAATGGGACCAGGCGAGCGCCTTTCTGTCTTGGAACAGGACCACTTCAAATATGACGATTTCCGCGTGATGGATACCGTTCTGATGGGCCATCAGCCATTATGGGAAAACATGAAGGAGCGCGAGCGCCTCTATGCTAAGCCAGAGATGACAGAAGAAGATGGTAACCTCGCTGCTGAGCTGGAGCTCAAGTTTGCAGAAATGAATGGTTGGGAGGCTGAAAGCAATGCCGCACAACTTCTGCAGAACCTCGGCGTAAAGGAAGACCGCCACGACAAACTCGTTGGAGATCTCTCTAATACAGAGAAGGTGCGCGTGATGCTGGCAAAGGCACTCTTCGGCAACCCAGACAACCTCCTTCTCGATGAGCCTACCAACGACCTCGACCTCGACACTGTTGAGTGGCTGGAAGACTATCTCAGCAACATTGAACAGACCGTACTCGTAGTATCTCACGACCGTCACTTCCTCGATGCTGTAAGTACCCAGACCGTAGATATCGACTTCGGTAAGATTACGATGTTTGCAGGTAACTACTCTTTCTGGTATGAGAGTTCTCAGTTGGCTCTCCGCCAGGCTCAGAACCAGAAGATGAAGGCTGAAGAGAAGAAGAAGCAGTTGGAAGAATTCATCCGCCGATTCTCAGCTAACGTTGCCAAGAGTAAGCAGACAACATCCCGCAAGAAGATGCTGGAGAAACTGAACGTTGAAGAAATCCGTCCTTCAAGCCGTAAATACCCAGGCATCATCTTCCAGATGGACCGTGAGCCAGGTAACCAGATTCTGGAGGTAGAGGGACTGAAAGCATGCGACGAAGACGGAACAGTGCTCTTCGACAATGTAAACTTCAACATAGAAAAGGGCGAGAAGGTAGTATTCCTCTCTCACAACCCTAAGGCGATGACCGCACTCTTCGAAATCATCAACGGCAACCGAAAGGCTGACGCAGGTGACTACAAGTGGGGTGTTACTATCACAACAGCTTATCTCCCACTCGATAATACAGAATTCTTCCAGAGCGACAAGAACCTGGTAGACTGGTTGAGCCAGTATGGTCCAGGTAACGAAGTTGCCATGAAGGGCTTCCTCGGCCGTATGCTTTTCTCCGGCGAAGAGGTATTGAAGAAAGTAAGCGTACTCTCCGGAGGTGAGAAGATGCGTTGTATGATTGCCCGTATGCAGCTGCGCAATGCCAACTGCCTCATTCTGGACACTCCGACCAACCATCTGGACTTGGAATCTATCCAGGCATTCAACAACAACCTGGTAGGTTTCAAGGGCAATATCCTCTTCTCCAGCCACGACCACGAATTCATCAACACCGTGGCAAACCGCATCATCGAGCTCACTCCATCAGGCACCATCGACAAGCTCATGTCTTATGATGAGTATATCTACGATGAAGCTATCAAGGAGCAGAAGGCTAAGATGTACGGATTCTAAACAGAAAGTTATTCTGCTGTTTTAAACAGCAACCACAAATTATCTTATAATTTAATAGTGCCAATTCGATGAGAATCGGGTTGGCACACTTTTTGTCAAACAACCAATAACAAGAATTATCATGTTTAAAAAATTTAAGACTATGTCAAAAGAAAAAGAAATCAATATAGAGGACGGAAACGTTCAGGAGACTGTTCAGAATGAAAATAATGAGCAGACAACTCAAAATGAAAATACTGAGGAAAATCAGAATACTGACAACAAGGCAGAAGAAGGTGACAACAATACAGACGCTGCTGACAAGAAGGCAGAAGAGATTGATCCTTTAACAAAAGCACAGCAAGAGGTAGAGGAACTCAAGAAACAGTTGCTCTATAAGACTGCTGAGTTTGAGAATTACCGCAAGCGTACCCTCAAAGAGAAAGCAGAACTGATTTTGAATGGCGGCGAGAAGACTGTAGCTGCTATTCTGCCTATTCTCGACGACTTTGAGCGTGCCATCGCTGACAAGAGCGAAGACCCTAAGGCTATCAAGGAAGGTGTCCAGATGATTTTCAACAAGTTCGTAAAGACACTCGAAGGTCTTGGCGTTAAGAAGATTGAAACCAACGACAAGGATTTCGATGTAGATTTCCACGAGGCTATTGCTATGGTTCCGGGAATGGGCGATGACAAGAAGGGAAAGATCATTGACTGCGTCCAGACAGGTTATACGATGAACGACAAGGTGATTCGCCATGCCAAGGTAGCTGTAGGTCAGTAAGAAAGAAATATCAAGAATTATTTTTCAAAATCCAGAACATTCCATTAGAATTCTGCAAGAAAATTCAATATTTGAAATAAGCAAATGGCTAAGAGAGACTATTATGAGGTGCTGGGCGTAGACAAGTCGGCATCAGAAGACGAAATAAAGAAGGCGTATCGAAAGATAGCCATTAAGTATCATCCAGACCGCAACCCTGGCAACAAAGAGGCGGAAGAGAAATTCAAGGAAGCTGCCGAAGCTTACGAAGTTCTCCACGATGCCCAGAAGCGCCAGCAGTATGACCAGTTTGGTTTCGACGGGCCACAAGGTGGATTCGGCGGATTCGGCGGTGGTGCCAGCATGGACATGAACGACATCTTCTCTATGTTTGGAGATATCTTTGGCGGACACGGCGGTTTCAGCGGCTTTGGTGGCGGCGGTTTCGGTGGCGGCTCACAGAAGCGGGTTTACCAGGGTGGCGACCTTCGCGTAAGAGTAAAACTGACTCTCCAAGAGGCAGCAACAGGTGTTACCAAGCGCTTCAAGATTCGCAAGGATGTAACTTGCTCTGCATGTCACGGAACAGGTTGCGAAGGTGGTGCCCAGCCAGAAACATGTCCGGAATGTCATGGAAGCGGCTATGTCTTAAAAACGGTGCGCAGCATGTTCGGCATGATGCAAACTCAGGCTGCATGTACAAAGTGTGGCGGTGAGGGAACTATCATTAAAAACAAATGTAAGGAATGCGGTGGCGACGGAATCGTGAAGGGCGAGGAACTCGTAGAAATCAATATCCCTGCAGGTGTCGACAACGATATGGTTGTTACCGTTGAAGGAAAGGGTAACCAAGGCAAGCACAATGGTCTCTACGGAAACCTACAGGTAATGGTAAGCGTAGAAAAGAACGATGATTTCGAGCGTGTTGGTCAGGACTTATACCATAATCTTGTTCTTGACTTTGCAACTGCCACTTTGGGTGGCGAGGTAGAAGTCCCTACCTTGGATGGTAAGACGAAGATCAAAATAGAACCAGGCACACAACCAGGCAAACAGATTCGTTTGCGTGGCAAAGGTATGCCGGCTATTAAGGGATATGGTTATGGCCGTGGTGATATTATCGTCAATATTACCGTTTTCATCCCTACATCTCTGACCAAAGAAGAAAAGGATCTTGTTGTGAAATTCAAGGAATGCGATAATTTCAAAGCAGATAATGCAGAGAAGAAATCTCTCTTTGAAAGTTTCAAGAATCTCTTTAAAAAATAAACTGTAAAGAGCAATCCCCGAAGAGGGCGAACTATCTTCGAAAGAACGGTTCGCTCTTTTCGGGGATTATCTGTATATATAATAAGGTATAACATGAATTATCAAGAAACTGTTGAATATCTTTTCACCAGCACGCCGGTTTTTGAAAAGATTGGAGCCAAGGCATACAAACCTGGGCTTGATACGATGTATAAAATGGATGAACACTTCGGACATCCTCATAACCAATATAAATGTATCCATATTGCAGGAACCAACGGAAAAGGTTCATCATCCCATACACTTGCTGCAATCCTGCAGAGCCAGGGCTATAAGGTCGGTCTGTTCACATCTCCACATCTTGTAGATTTCAGAGAACGCATTCGCGTAAATGGTGAGATGGTAAGCGAAGAGTATGTAATCGACTTTGTAGAAAACAACCGGAAATTCTTCGAACCGCTACATCCTTCGTTCTTTGAACTGACCACCATGATGGCATTTCAGTATTTTGCAGAACAAAAGGTAGACTTTGCCGTCATCGAAGTTGGATTGGGAGGAAGACTGGATAGTACCAACATCATCACTCCTATCCTATCCGTTATCACGAACATCAGTTTTGACCACACCCAATTCCTCGGGAATACACTCGGCGAGATTGCAGGCGAAAAGGCGGGTATCATCAAGCCACAGATTCCTGTCGTCATTGGCGAATGGAACGAAGAGACCCAACCTGTGTTCATCAAGAAAGCCCATGAGCAGAATTCTCCTATCCATTTTGCACATGCAACTGACGCAGACATGAACTTCGAACTGAAAGGCAACTATCAGAAAAAGAACTTCTGCACCATATCCGCAGCCGTAGAATGCCTGAAGGAAGAAGGAATAGAAATCAAAGATGAAAGCATAAAAAACGGCTTCGAACATGTATGCGAGCTGACAGGCTTACGTGGCAGATGGGAAAAACTCAACGAGCACCCTCTCACCATCTGTGATACGGGACATAACCTTGCCGGATGGGAGTATCTGGAACCTCAGATTGCATCCGTCAAAGCCGATACGAAACATATTGTCTTCGGAATGGTTGACGACAAAGATGTAGAGCATGTAATGGGACTATTAGAAAAGTTGCCAAAAGAAAGCACGATTTTCTATTGGACACAGCCATCAACCAAAAGAGCGATTCCTGTAGACAAATTATACGGATACGCACAAAAGCACGGCTTAAACGGAACATGCTATCAAACTATCGCACAGGCATTTAACAAAGCAAAAGCAAACGCAAAAAAAGATGATTTTATCTTTATTGGCGGATCAAGTTACGTCGTTGCCGATTTGCTATCAGAATCGTTTTAGGATTTTTTAAATCAAAAAGTTCATAAAATATTTGTAATACTCATTTTTTTTTAGTTACTTTGCAGTACATTACTTAAACCAAAGTAAGGTAACTAAAAAAAGTGAGATATTATGAATACAGAACCAGCAAATAAGTGTGGTTTGAAAAGAGAAGATTTTCAGACCACAGTGAATGGCAAGAAGACTGATCTCTTCGTGTTAAGAAACAAGCAAGGCAACGAAGTTGCAGTGACTAACTATGGTGGAGCAGTCGTAGCCATCATGATGCCAGACAAGGATGGCAACTATGCCAACCTCATCCAAGGCCATGACAACATACAGGACGTCATCAACTCGCCAGAGCCATTCTTGAGTGTGCTCATCGGTCGTTATGGCAACCGTATTAAAGAAGGCAAGTTCATACTTCACGGCAAGGAGTATCAATTAGCATGCAACGATGGTCCCAACCACCTGCATGGTGGACCTACAGGTTTCCACACCAAAGTTTGGGATGCAACCCGCATGAGTGATAGCGCTGTCGTATTGAAATACACGAGCCCTTATGGTGAAGAAGGCTTCACTGGTGAGTTGACAGTTTGGGTAGCTTACACATTGACCGACGACAATGAGTTCGTTATCAAGTATCAGGCTACAACCAACAAGACAACCATCTGCAACCTGACACATCACGCTTTCTTCTCAATCCAGGGTATTGCTAATCCTACCCCAACAGTTGACAATATCATCTGTGAGGTGAACGCAAACTACTATCTCCCTATCGATAAGTATTCTATCCCTACAGGTGAGATTTTGAAGGTTGAGGGCACACCATTCGATTTCCGTACACCAAAGCCAATTGGTCAGGACATCAATGCAGACAACGAGCAGATCAAGAATGGTCAGGGCTATGACCACAACTATGTATTGAACAAGACAGAAGAAGGTGAGTTGAGTTTCGCTGCCCGTATAAAAGACCCTGTAAGCTGCCGTACCATGGAGGTTTATACCACAGAACCAGGTTTGCAGATGTACACAGGTAATTTCCTTGCAGGTATCTCAGGACAGTTTGGTGCAACATTCCCACGTCGCAGTGCAGTCTGCTTCGAGGCACAGAAGTTCCCAGACACTCCAAATCACACCTATTTCCCAAGTTGCAGATTAAATCCGGGTGAAACATACATCCAGAAGACAATCTATAAGTTTGGAATTGACAAATAAATCAGAATAAATCATGGAGCAGGTACTCTAAACAGCACTTGCTCCATTTTCGCGCTTGAATGACAAAACCCATCCAGCGCGACAACAATCTTAAAGAGAAGTCTTAACGTCTTTAAAGAAGAAACAACCTCTTTAGAAGAAAAGAGTAGCAACCTCTTTACCATAAAAGAGAATCAATAACCTCTTCAAAAAGAGTATAAACAAGCTTTTCGCAAATAATAATAACAAATAACAATATCAACTATCAAAAAAATGGAAAACCAAAGTAAAAATGGCAATATCATCGCCATTATCACGATGATGTTCCTCTACGCCATGATTTCGTTCGTAACGAATTTGGCTGCTCCTATCGGAGTTATTTGGAAAAATGTATTCGCTGACAGCGGAAGTGCTAACATGATCGGTATGTTGGGTAACGCCATGAACTTCTTGGCTTACCTCTTCATGGGTATCCCTGCAGGTAAGTTGCTCACCAAGATCGGTTACAAGAAGACCGCCCTCACCGGTATCGCTACCGGATTCGTAGGCGTGCTCATCCAGTTCCTTTCAGGTAATTTCGGTGCCGACATCTCAGGCTTCGCCGTTTACCTCTTCGGTGCGTTCATCTCAGGTTTCGCAGTTTGTATTTTGAATACTGTTGTAAACCCAATGTTGAACCTCATCGGTGGTGGTGGTAACCGCGGTAACCAGTTGAACCTCATCGGTGGTACATTGAACAGTTTATCCGGAACTTTAACCCCAATGCTCGTAGGTGCCCTTATCGGTACTGTTACTGCTAATACAAAAATGGTAGATGTGAACCTCGTGCTTTACATTGCCCTTGCCGTATTCGCAGCAGCATTCGTTATCTTGAACTTCATCCCTATCCAGGATCCAGAGATGGGTAAGACTACAGACAAGACTGTATTCGAGCATTCACCATGGGCTTTCCGTCACTTCAACCTCGGCGTTATCGCAATCTTCGTTTATGTAGGTGTTGAGGTAGGCATTCCTGGAACATTGAACTTCTACATTTCTGATACAACAGCAAATGGTGGTGGTTTCATCAATGGTACAGCCTTGGCAAATGCAGCAGCTATCGGTGGTTTCGTTGCAGGTACATACTGGCTTCTGATGCTGGTTGGTCGTCTTTGCTCCAGTTTTATTGCTGACAAGGTATCTAGCCGCATGATGATGATGATTGCCAATGGTGCAGGTATGATCTTTATCGTCCTCGCCGTACTTCTCGGCAAGTCAACAACAGTAGAAATGCCTGTATTTACAGGTACATCATTCCAGATGGTAACAGTGCCTATCGCAGCCATGTTCCTGGTACTCTGCGGTCTCTGCACTTCTATCATGTGGTCTTCTATCTTCAACCTTGCTACTGAGGGTCTTGGCAAGTATACAGCCCAGGCTTCAGGTATCTTCATGATGATGGTAGTAGGTGGTGGATTGATGCCATTGGTACAGAACTTCATCGCAGACAATGCTGGCTATATGGCTAGTTACATTGTGCCTCTCATCTGTATGGCATACATGTTCTTCTATTCTGTAGCTGGTTGCAAGAACATCAACAAGGATATTCCTGTTGATTAATAACACGAAATAAATTAGCCCTAAGGCTTATATAGTCTTGGGGCTAAATCATATAATCAAATCTTTAGTAACAACACAACAAAAACTTAACTAATTATGGATATTGAAAAAGTAAGAAGCCGCTTCATCAAGCATTTCGATGGTAAAACAGGTAACATCTACATGTCACCAGGTCGTATTAACCTGATTGGCGAGCATACCGATTATAATGGTGGATTTGTTTTCCCAGGTGCAGTAGATAAGGTTATCATGGCAGAAATACGTCCTAACGGAACAGATACCGTCATGCTCTACTCTATCGACTTGAAGGACCGTGTAGAATTCAAGGTTAATGATCCTGAAGGTCCACGCGCTTCATGGGCACGTTACATCTATGGTGTTTGCCAGGAGATGAAGGCATTGGGCGTTGACGTAAAGGGTTTCAATGCAGCATTCTATGGTGATGTGCCTCTCGGTGCAGGTATGTCTTCTTCTGCTGCCTTGGAAAGTACGTATGCTTTCGCATTGAACGAACTGTTCGGTGAAAACAAGATTGATAAGTTCGAACTGGCTAAAGTGGGTCAGGCTACTGAACACAATTACTGTGGTGTGAACTGCGGTATCATGGACCAGTTTGCTTCCGTATTCGGTAAAGCAGGCAGCTTGATCCGTCTGGATTGCCGTTCACTGGAATATCAGTATTTCCCATTCCATCCGGAAGGTTATCGTCTGGTTCTGATGGATTCAGTGGTTAAGCACGAATTGGCTTCTTCTGCTTATAACAAGCGTCGCCAAAGCTGTGAAGCTGCTGTTGCCGCTATCCAGAAAAAACATCCGCACGTAGAATTCCTGCGCGACTGTACAATGGCTATGCTAGAAGAAGCGAAAGCTGATATCAGCGCAGAAGACTATATGCGTGCAGAATATGTAATCGAAGAAATCCAACGTGTACTCGATGTTTGCGAGGCATTGGAAAAGGATGATTACGAAACTGTAGGTAAGAAGATGTACGAAACTCATCACGGCATGAGCAAGTTGTACGAAGTAAGCTGCGAAGAACTCGACTTCCTGAATGACTGCGCTAAAGAATACGGTGTAACTGGTTCACGCGTAATGGGTGGTGGCTTCGGTGGTTGTACGATCAACCTTGTTAAGGATGAATTGTATGACAACTTCGTTGAAAAAACAAAAGCTGCTTTCAAAGCCAAATTCGGCAGAAGCCCGAAAGTGTATGACGTAGTAATCGGTGACGGTTCTCGTAGACTGGAATAAGAATTTATTCGTTATTAAATAAGCAAGAAGGGCGGCTTCCGTGATGGGAGCCGCCCTTACTTTTTACAATTAACAAAAATCTAAAATCTATTAATCTAATAACATCTAATTAGTTCTACTTATTTCTTCGTAAATTTATATACTGCAAACGTAGTGGGTTCCAATTCGGTAGTAAACGCATTGCCTTCAATAGATACCGG
>OHSJ01000890.1_pt1 | contig 10761 bp, 7 predicted proteins | sample 1578561 | NCBI WGS metagenome assembly OHSJ01 (sample SAMEA3879571, study PRJEB24766) | human gut metagenome | biome: human-associated habitat; feature: feces | place: USA | collected 1985/1987 | reverse complement strand
AAGCCGATGGTCACCGTGCTCATCAGCTCCAAGCCGCAGGTGTTGCCCGCCTCCATCGTGGGCGAGTCCAGTGTATTCGCCAAGCGCGTCAACGACCCCGAAACCGGCACCGGTTCTATCCTGTGGGCGCCGAACCCGGGCATGCGCGGCGGCCAGGCCATCGCCGAAATCATTCTCGGCGAAACCGAACCGAGCGGACGCCTGCCGATCACCTTCCCGCGTCACGCAGGACAGCTGCCGGTCTACTACAACCAGATTCGAGGCCAGCACGGCAACCGTTACGCCGACCTCACGCAGAATCCGGCATTCGCATTCGGCGAGGGTCTGAGCTACACCACGTTCGAATACGGAGATCCGACCATCACCAACGTTCCGGAATCCGGCATATTCGCCGAAACCGACACTGTGCATGCCGAAATCACCCTCACCAATACGGGCGATCGCAAGGGCACGGAAGTAGTACAGCTCTACATCGGCGACATCGTGACCTCCTACAGCTGGACTGATCGTGAACTCAAAGCATTCCAGCGCGTGGAACTCGAACCAGGCAAAAGTAAGACCGTTGCCTTCGACATTCCGGTTTCCGATTGCACCATCGTCGATTCGGAAGCCAACCGAATCGTCGAACCGGGCGAATTCGAAGTGCTTATCGGCCATTCCAGCCGTCGCGAACACTTGAAGCGCACCACCTTCACCGTCGCGTAAAAGCGAAACGAAATAAGCCGTGTCGCAGACCCCAATAATCGACACGCTAGTCTGATATGAGCCGCCTACGAAATGCCGATCGTGGGCGGCTCGCATGAATGGACCATTGCCGTGGCATACGCGTTGTTTATGGCTGCTTCCGGATTCGTACTGGTGCCTGATCAGACGCATGCGTTGAACCAGTTGCCATCGTCAATGAACGCCGACTGTTCCGCGGTGATGAACGCCATACAGCAGCTTGCCGGCGCGATTGTGCTTGCCACTGGCGGTTTACGGCTTTGTTCCCGATCGCTGTGGTTGCGGTGCTACTGGGCACGGTGTTCATCATGCTGATTCGCAAGGTGAAGTAGCTGCAGGTACTGCAGTAGCCGAAGTAACGCGCAGTGTGCCGGCGATTGCGGCACACGTGATCTCGACATTGCGTTCCGTGTTGGCGATCAGAGTCGCAAGATCCGCTGGCCCGGGCGCAATGCCGAACGTTGCGACGATGCCGGTCTCGTTCAACGCTTCGATGGTGTGTGGATCGCGGGTTACCGTTCCACCAATGGCAATAGTTGGTTTTCCTTGCGATTGCGCCAGTTTCGCAATGCCACTCGGCACTTTGCCGTACGGTGTCTGACTGTCGATGGAACCTTCGCCGGTGATGATGACGTCGGCCCATGCGCATGCTTCGCGACCATGCGCAAGATCGAGCACAAGTTCGATTCCCGGCCGTACTGTTGTATTGAACAGGCCGAGCATCCCGCCGCCGGTACCGCCCGCGGCGCCTGTACCGGGAATGCGCTCAATATCGCGGCCATTGTATTGCATGATCGCGTGTGCGAGATTCGCGAGTCCCTGATCGAGGAGTTCGACTTGTGCTGTGTTCGCGCCTTTTTGCGGAGCGAACACATGCGCAGCACCTTCTGGTCCGGTCAAAGGATTGGTGACATCGCAGGCGAGAACAATCGGAACATTTTTTACAAAATCGGGAACTTCCGAATCGTCAATCCTCTCCAAATCAACAAGAGAGCCGCCACCAAGCGGAATATCATGACCTGCCGTATCAAGAAAACGAAATCCAAGCGCGCGAGCCAACCCCGTGCCGCCATCCGTAGTGGCACTACCGCCCAAACCAAGCACAATACGATTCGCGCCAGCGTCAATCGCAGCACGAATCAGCAAGCCGGTGCCGAACGTGGAAGCAGACAACGCATTGCGGTCGGCGGGGGAGACCCGTTCAAGTCCGCTTGCCGAAGCCAACTCGACTACGGCGGTGTGGAGAATACAAGAAGCATGATTATTGCCAAGAAAACCAAACTGAGCGGTAATCGGGCGGCCGATCGCATCAACTGTCTCAACATTGTGCAACGTGCCGGCGGTGGCATGAACCAAGGCTTGTGTCAATCCTTCGCCGCCATCGGAAAGAGGCATGAGCCGGCATTCCGCCTGCGGATTGCCACGCTTAATGCCGCGAGCCATCGCCTGTGCGATTGCTTCAGCCGAAGCGGCTTCCTTGAACGAGTCCGGTGCCAGCAGAATCCGCATACATGTCTCCTTTTACGTCTGCATCCATACATTAATGCAGTGCCGGGGCAGAGGCTTATCGGTAGCCCTCCCACATGGGCAGGGGGAACAGGGCGTCTTCGCATTCCGCCCACATGGAGTTCAGATCCTGGCCGGGCGTGCGCAGCCAACGCAGCTGCACGCCGTCCATCATGGCGAATCCCGCATTAAGCAGTCGACGCGTATCAACACCTTCGGGCACTTGCCAACGGATGTTGAGTGCGGTGCCGGCATTATGCAACTCACGGTTGGCGAAGTACTCGTGTGCTGGGTGGTTCGGGTCGATCGCTTCGGCGCTCAACGTGGAAAACATGTGCACCTGAATCGGTCTGCGCGCGTTCACCGCCACGATTCTGCGCCACATGTCGGCGATCAACGGGCGTGGCTCACGTACCATGTCAGTAAGAATGTCTTCCGTTTCGGAATCGTAGACTTCGTCCAGCGCGGCTGTGAGCAGTCCTTCCTTACTGCCGACATAATGCAGTACGCCAGCCTTGGTGAGTCCTACGCGATCGGCGATTTTTTGCAGGGAAGTGCCGTAATAGCCGAGCGTTCCAAACAGTTCAACAGCCGCATTGAGAATCTCCGCTCTTCGGTCGACTTCTTCGTTGGCCATGATGATTCCCTTTCTTGCCTTTCATTGATGGCGATTCATGTGCGCTGCAATGCTTATGCATCGTCATTTCTCTCAAGTTGTAAATACTGCAGTTACTTTACGGTCGGTTAACTGATTTTTCAAAGATGATTGGTGTGTTGCGATGCTGTTTTTGATAAAGTACCTACCGACCGGTTAGTAAAGATTTCGGGGTTGAGATCCCACAAGCCGGTTAACCGATACGAACTCAAGAGAACGATGCGAAAGAGGAACGCATGAGCGAAAAAACCTATCCTTCAGTCAATGACCTGACGCTTGAGGAGAAGGCATCCCTGACTTCCGGCGGCGACGCTTGGCATCTGCAGGGAGTTGAAGCCAAGGGCATTCCCGGCTATATGATCACCGACGGCCCCCACGGCCTGCGCAAGTCCAACTCGGCCACCACCGGCGAAGTCGATCTGAACAACTGCGTGCCTGCTACCTGCTTCCCGCCGGCCGCGGGTCTGTCCAGCTCGTGGAACCCGGAACTCATCCACCAGGTCGGCGAAGCCATGGCCGAAGAATGCATTCAGGAGAAGGTTGCCGTAATTCTCGGTCCCGGCGTGAACATCAAGCGCAACCCGCTTGGTGGCCGCTGCTTCGAATACTGGTCCGAAGACCCGTATCTGGCAGGCCATGAGGCCATTGGCATTGTCGCAGGCGTGCAGTCCAAGGGCGTGGGCACTTCGCTCAAGCATTTTGCCGCCAACAACCAGGAGACCGACCGGCTGCGCATCAGCGCCAACATCTCCCAGCGTGCGCTGCGCGAAATCTACTTCCCGGCATTCGAACACATCGTCAAGGAAGCCCAGCCGTGGACCATCATGTGCGCATACAACTGCATCAACGGCGTGCATGCCGCCCAGGATCACTGGCTGCTCACCAACGTGCTGCGCGACGAATGGGGCTTCCAAGGTATCGTCATGAGCGACTGGGGCGCCGACCACGACCGCGTGGCCTCCCTCAATGCGGGCCTCAACCTCGAAATGCCGCCAAGCTACACCGACGACCAGATCGTCTACGCCGCACGCGACGGCCGTATCCAGCCGGCATGGCTTGACCGTATGGCACAAGGCATGATCGACTTGGTCAACAAGACCCGCGCAGCCATGAGCGTCGAAAACTATCGTTTCGACATCGAAGCCCACGATGAGGTCGCACATCAGGCCGCCGTCGAATCCATGGTGCTCCTCAAGAACGATGACGCCATTCTGCCAGTCGCTGACGATGCCAAGGTCACCGTCATCGGCGAATTCGCACGTACCCCGCGCTACCAGGGCGGCGGCTCCTCGCACATCACTCCAACCAAGATGACCAGCTTCCTTGACGCCCTCACCGAACGCGGCGTGGATGCCAAGTTCGCCCCAGGATTCACCCTCGACCTTGAACCGGCCGATCCAACACTCGAAACCGAAGCCGTCGAAGCTGCCAAGGGCGCCGACGTGGTGCTCATGTTCCTAGGGCTCCCTGAAGCGGCCGAATCCGAAGGCTTCGACCGTGAGACCCTCGACATGCCGGCCAAGCAGATCGCACTGCTCGAAGCCGTCGCAGCCGAAAACAAGAACGTTGTGGTCGTACTCTCCAACGGCTCCGTCGTCACCGTGGCACCATGGGCCAAGAACGCCAAGGGCATCCTCGAATCCTGGCTGCTCGGCCAGTCCGGCGGTCCGGCGCTCGCCGACGTGCTGTTCGGCAAGGTGAGCCCGTCCGGCAAGCTTGCGCAGACCATTCCCTTCGACATCAACGACGATCCGAGCACCATCAACTGGCCGGGTGAAGAGGGGCATGTCGATTATGGCGAAGGCGTGTTTGTGGGCTACCGCTATTACGACACCTACAACAAGGCCGTCGACTACCCGTTCGGCTTCGGCTTGAGCTACGCCACGTTTGAAGTGAGCGACGTGAAGGCCGTCAAGACCGGTGCCTGCACTGCATCCGTCAGCGCAGTGGTCAAGAACACCTCGAACGTTGACGCCGCCGAAACCGTGCAGGTGTACGTGGCTCCTGGCAAGGCCAACGTGGCCCGCCCGAAGCACGAGCTCAAAGGCTTCAAGAAGGTGTTCCTCAAAGCCGGCGAATCCGCCGAAGTCTCCTTCGAGCTCGACGATCGCGCCTTCGCCTACTGGTCTGAGAAGTTCAACGACTGGCATGTGGAGGACGGCGAATACGCCATCGAGGTCGGCACGTCCAGCCGTGACATCGCCGGTTCCGCGGTAGTGGAGCTCGATGGAGACGGCAAGACCCAGCCGCTCACCGAGTGGTCCAACTTCATGGAATGGCGTAAGGATCCGATCGGTTCCCAGGTGCTCGAGAAGCTGCGTGCCGAAGGCGAAGCCGGCCGCATGCCGATCGTGCCCGACAATGACATGACCCGTCTATTCCTCGACTCCATGCCGATCAACAGCATGTCGGTGCTGATGGGTGCCGATGGCAAGCAGATCTTCGAATACATGCTTGCCGAATACGCTGAACTCACCAAGTAGTTTCGCGGGATTCAAGACTTAAGGTCGGGGAATCTGGTCCGTTACTCTGAACCGGTGCGGACCTGATTTCCCGGCCTTTGCATTGTTGGAAGGTTGCTCTGGGGTTGTTGCTTTATGACGATTTTCAGGGCAAGCGGATACGTACGACATGCCAATTGTTGCATGTGCAACAGTTGTATATACAACGGTTTACTATGCATGCTGTGACGGAAGTGACGAACGAACAATACAAGGAACCGGCTGGCTCGCGACTCTTCGAAGTCTGGGAAAGCGGCTTGACAAAGCCTCCCAGCGTGGCCATTCGCTCGCTGCACAACGTGGTCAACCGGTATTTGCGCGTCACCCGCCCTGAAGCGGCGGAAGACGTCAGCAACGGCAACGTTGACATCATCGTGTATCTAGCATGGCATGACAACGAGGAAATCTTTCCTCAAGACATCGAGCAACGTTTCGGCGTGACCCGATCCACATCATGCCGGGTGCTGGGGCTGATGGAACAGAAGGGCCTGATCGCGCGCGAACCGGTGAAACGCGACGCACGACTGAAAAAAATCGTGTTGACGGACAAGTCGAGGCATATCGCCGAAGTCTTGCGCGACAATGCGAAAAACATGGAACGAATCCTGCTGGAAGGTCTTGATGACGATCAGATCCGCCAATTCATGCACGTGCTCGACGTCATGCAGACGAATCTGGTGAAAACAGGTTTGATCGGAGACGAAAGTCGATATCCAAGTTTGGAAATACAGGAACAGGACGCAAGCAAATCGCAAGTTCCGCAAGAATCGCAAGTTCCGCAAAAAACATGCGATGACTATGCCTCGAATAATCGCGATGCTCGTGATGAGTACGTCTCACACGTACTGCGGATATCGCAGGAAATGGCGATCGCGCGCAATCGCAAGTAACACACGTCATAGGTAAAAATAAAAGGAAAGGGCAAGTAGTGACAACGGCAAACGCAACGGCGTCCGCAACGCCGAAACCAAAGCAGCGCGTCATTCGCACACTGGGCAAATCCCTGCGCGAATACAAAAAAGTCAGTCTGCTCTCCCCGGCATTCGTAGCCGTGGAAAGCGTGCTGGAAATCCTTATTCCGACTGTCATGGCATCGCTGATTGATGAGGGCATTAGCGGTGGCAGCATGCCGGCGATTTTGAAATTCGGCTTGATTCTGCTGATTTGCTCGGTAGTTTCGCTGACATCCGGCTTTTTGGCTGGAAAATTCTCGGCTATCGCAGGTGCCGGATTCGCGAAGAATCTGCGTCACGATCAATTTGAGAAGGTGCAAGGCTACAGCTTCACCAATATCGACCGTTTCTCTACCGGTTCGATCATCACGCGACTGACCACCGATGTGACCAACCTGCAGAACGCGTATTCGATGATTATCCGCATGGGTGTGCGCGCTCCGATCATGGTGATTGTGGCGTGGATCTTCTCCTTCCGCATCAGCCCATCCATCTCCTTGGTGTTCCTCGCCTGCATTCCGGTGCTCGCCATCGGCTTGTGTGGCCTGGCGGTGCTGGTGCACCCGGTGTTCGAGCGTGTGTTCCACACATACGACAAGCTCAACAACGTGGTCGACGAGAACCTGCAGGGCATCCGCGTGGTCAAGTCCTACAATCGAGAAAGCCACGAAACCGAAAAGTTCAACCGCATTTCGCAGCGCATCTTCAAGGACTTCACCAAGGCCGAACGCATTATGAGCTTCAACAATCCGCTTATGATGCTGTGCGTGTACGTGTCCATGCTGCTCATCGCATGGATGGGCGCCCGGCAGATCGTGGCGTCCGGCAACAATGCGGCCCTAGGCTTGACCACCGGCGATCTGACCGCACTGGTCACCTACGCCATGCAGATCCTCATGGCTATGATGATGCTTTCCATGATTTTCGTGATGTGCATTATTTCGCAGGCTTCCGCCGAACGTATCTGCCAGGTGCTGAACGAGGAAAGCACGGTTACGAATCCGGCTAATCCCGTCAAGGAAGTGAAGAATGGCGATATCGATTTCGACCATGTCACCTTCCGTTATTCCGCCACTTCCGAAAAGCCGGTGCTTGACGATATTGATTTGAAGATTCATTCCGGCATGACCATCGGTATCGTCGGCGGCACCGGTTCCGCAAAGTCCAGTCTGGTGCAGCTTGTGCCACGTTTGTATGACGTGACCGAAGGTTCGCTGAAGGTCGGCGGCGTGGATGTGCGTGATTACGATTTGGAAGTATTGCGTGATCAGGTTGCCATGGTGTTGCAAAAGAACGTGCTCTTCTCCGGAACCATCGCCGAAAATCTGCGTTGGGGCAATCCAAACGCCACTGATGAAGAGATTCGCCACGCGTGCCAGCTTGCGCAGGCTGACGGCTTCATTCAGGAATTCCCCGATAAGTACGATACGTACATCGAACAGGGCGGTACCAACGTTTCCGGCGGCCAGCGCCAGCGTCTGTGCATTGCGCGTGCGTTGCTGAAAAAGCCGAAAATCCTGATCCTCGACGATTCCACATCCGCGGTCGACACCAAAACCGATCAGCTGATTCGTACCGCATTCCATCATGAGATTCCCGACACCACGAAGATCATCATCGCCCAGCGTGTGGCCTCTGTGCAGGAATCCGACATGATTCTCGTCATGGACCACGGTCGCATCATGGCAGCCGGCACGCATGAACAACTGCTCGAAAACTGCGACGAATACCGTTCCATCTACGAATCGCAAACCAAGAATCAGGCTCAACCTGAGGAACTGCAGTGAAAGGAGGCAACAGATGACTGAACAAACTTCCGCATTGAAATCCAAGGAAAACAACAACGTGGCCAGCAAACAGCCGAAGCCACCAATGCAGAAAGCCGCACCGGGCACCACCAAGCGTATTTTCGGCTACATCTTCCAATACAAGTGGCGCGTGGCGCTCGTAGTAGTGTGCATTCTTGTCGGAGCCGCAGCGCAGGCCGGATCGTCACTGTTCCTACAGTCGCTGATCGACACCTACATTCTGCCCATGGTTGGTGCCACCAACCCTGACTGGATGCCGCTGTTGCGTGCGCTGACACTCATGGCATGCCTGTATGCGGCCGGCATTTTCTGCAGCTGGCTATGGCAGTGGATCATCGTCGCCGTGGAACAGGGCACATTGAAGAAGATTCGCGACGACATGTTCGCCCACCAGCAGACACTGCCGATCCGCTACTTCGACACCAACGAGCACGGCGACATCATGAGCCGTTACACCAACGACACCGACACATTGCGCCAGGCCATCAGCCAATCGTTCCCGCAAATGTTCTCGTCCGCGGTGTCCGCGCTTGCGGCGCTCGTGTCGATGCTGTGGCTGTCGGTGCCCGTCACCATTTTTGTGCTCGCATTCACCGTGATCCTGTTCGTGGTGGTGCGCAAGGTCGTTTCCCGTTCCGGACGTTACTTTGTCAAGCAGCAGATCGCCATCGGCGATGTGAACGCATTCGTGGAAGAAGCGGTCAACGGCCAGAAGGTCATCAAGGTCTTCAACCATGAGGACGCCACCCAAACCACTTTCGACAAGAAGAACGAAGAACTCTTCGAAGCTTCCGCCGAAGCGAACACGTGGGGCAATGTGACCATGCCGATAGTCGGCAACATGGGCTATCTGCTCTACATTCTGCTTGCAATCTTTGGCGGATTCGCGGCGATTTCCGGACTCGGCAACTTCGGCCTGTCCGGAGCCGGACAGCTCACCTTGGGCACGCTCGTCTCTCTGCTGACGCTGTCTCGTTCCTTCGTGAACCCGCTCGGTCAGGTGTCCATGCAGTTCAACATGGTGATGATGGCGCTCGCCGGCGCATCCCGTATCTTCGCGCTCATGGACGAACAGCCGGAAGATGACGACGGTTCCGTGACCTTGGTGAATGTGGAACTCGGCGAAGACGGCCGCACCATGACCGAAGTCGACCATGAAACCGGTCACTGGGCGTGGAAACGCGAGGAGAGCGACGATGGCACCCGTTCGCTCAAGGCCGCGCAGTCCTTGAGCCCGCGTGCTGCAGAAGTAGCGATGAAGGCCCGTGAAACCGCTATCACTTCGCCGGATGGACGCCTCACCCTGCTGCAGGGCGATGTGCGCTTCACCGACGTGACCTTCGGCTACAACCCCAACAAGCCGGTGCTGCACGACATTACTTGGTTCGCCAAGCCCGGGCAGAAGATCGCATTGGTCGGTGCCACGGGTGCCGGTAAGACCACGGTGACTAACCTGATCAACCGTTTCTATGACATTCAAGACGGCATGATTCTGTACGACGGCATTTTCGTCAAGGGCATCCGCAAGCCGGATCTGCGTCGTTCGCTGGGTGTGGTGCTGCAGGACGTGAACCTGTTCACCGGCACGGTGATGGACAACATCCGTTACGGTCGACTCGACGCCACCGACGAGGAATGCATTGCCGCTGCGAAGCTTACGAACGCCGACGGCTTCATCCGCATGCTGCCCAACGGCTACCAGACCGTGCTCGAAGGTGATGGTTCTGGTCTGTCTCAGGGCCAGCGTCAGCTGATCTCCATCGCTCGTGCAGCCGTGGCCGATCCGCCGGCCATGATCCTCGACGAGGCCACTTCGTCTATCGACACCCGTACCGAGGAAGTGGTGCAGGCCGGTATGGATAACCTCATGAAGGGTCGTACCGTGTTCGTGATCGCGCACCGCCTGTCCACCGTGCGCAATTCCGACGTGATCATGGTGCTCGACCATGGCCGCATCATCGAACGCGGCTCGCATGACGAGCTCATCGCGCAGAAGGGCGAGTACTACCAGCTGTACACCGGCGCGGTGGAGCTGGAGTAGCCGGTACGCCTGCAAAAACCGCACCTCGATTATCGGGTTGAAGCAATTCTCATCCGGTGGTTGGGGTGCGGTTTTCTATGTTGAGAGCCGTGTGTTGGCGCAGGATTGCGAATATTGGCGGTATTTGCTGCGCTCATTGCCATTTACTTCTCGTTCCCCGGAGTCGGCATGATTATTGCTTCGATTGTATTAAGAGTGGGTTCGGAGTGCTGACTTTTCTTGCCTGCTTGTTCATTGCTGGTGTTACCGCTGTATATACGCCAATCTACGACGCTGCGTCAGATGCGTTGCCGGTCGAGGAGAATGGTCGTGGCGTAGGAATTCTCGATCTGATGATGAACACTTCGGCCTCTATCGGAGTCGGCGTATACTCCAGTCTCATGGCCAGTGACACCATGGGCAAGGGTGGTCTGTTCGGTGTTGGCAGTGGTGTGGAAGCGCAGACCTCCAACATGTTCTGGATTATGTGTGCGGTTTCGGTGTTGTCGATGATTGTACTGTTCGTATTTCGCAAGAGTTTTACGGCAAAACGCAATGTCTGATTGCGCCTGCTGGTGCGGAGCATGTTGATCGA
>OHSJ01000889.1_pt1 | contig 10766 bp, 10 predicted proteins | sample 1578561 | NCBI WGS metagenome assembly OHSJ01 (sample SAMEA3879571, study PRJEB24766) | human gut metagenome | biome: human-associated habitat; feature: feces | place: USA | collected 1985/1987 | reverse complement strand
CAGCATGCCAAGGGCCACAATTAAAGCCCCGAGCGATACTTTGTGCAGGTCGATGCCAAGTGCGTACATGCCGATAAAAGTGCCGAGTAGCACAAGCGGAATACATACGGAAATAACATAGCCGCAGCGTTTGCCAAGGCTGAACAGGCTTACTGCCAGAACTATAATAACGGCTTCCTTTAAGCTTTGGGTAAATTCGTCGATAGAGTTTTTAACAACTTCCGGCTGATTGGCTACCTGGTGCAGTTCAAACCCCAGCGGCAGCCTGCTTTCTATTTGCGCTACAGTTTTGGTAAGGTTCTCGCCGAGACGGATATTGTTGCCGCCGTCTTCCATGGAAATGGAAATGCCGATGGCAGGCTGTCCGTTAAAATAAATTTTGGGTTCGGGAGGGTCGGCATAACCGCGGGTGACTTTGGCAATGTCATCAAGGCGGAAAATGCGCCCGTTGGCATTAACCGGGATGCTGCCGATTTCTTTAAGTGTATCCGGCAAGCCGGTAAGGCGCAGGTAAACATTGTTGTCCGTGCTTTCTGCCATACCGGCAGGCACAACTGCGGACTGCGATTTTATGGCGCTGGCAAGCGTATCAAGTGAAATGCCAAGCTGTGAAAGTTTATCGTTGGATACTTCCAGATAAATTTTTTCCGGCTGCACGCCGATAAGTTCAACTTTTTTTACATCGGGCACGGTATAAAAAATGCGTTTAATTTCTTCGGCTTCTTTACGCATATCCTCGTAACCGAAACTTTCGGAGGTGATTGCGTATATATTGCCGTATACATCGTCGAAACGGTCGTTAAAATAAGGCCCGTAAACGCCTTCCGGCAGGTCTGTTTTAATATCGTTTACAATATTGCGCAGTTCCAGCCAGTGGCTGCGTACCTTATCGGTTGGAACATGCTCTTTAAGGTAAACATTAACAACGCACTGCCCCGGGCGCGAATAACTTGTAACGTAATCAATATCCGGCAGGGTCTGGGCTTCTTTTTCAATTTTATCTGTAACCTGCATTTCCATTTCTTTGGCTGTTGCGCCGGGCCATGCAGCCGATATAACCATTTGCTTAACCGTATATACCGGGTCTTCCGAGCGGCCGAGAATGTTATAGGAATAAATACCGGCAACAAGGCAAAGAAACATGAAAAAATAAATTATCTGTTTATGTTCAATAGACCATGAAGCGAGATTGCCGTTTTTCATTATTCCTCACCTTCCAGCCGCACTTTCTGATTGGCAGATAATTTTGTTGTACCGCCTGTTACTACTATGTCGCCTTTTTGCAGGCCGCTTTTAATTTTAACGCTGTTGTTTTCGTAACCGGCAATTTCTACCGGCACAAGGGTTACATGGTTATCTTTTACTATCCATACCTGGGGCGTATTTTCGGTTTGGTAAATTGCAGATTTCGGGAGAGTTACAATATCAGAAGTGCCGCCGGTGAAGCTTACTTTGGCCGTCATGCCGAGCTTTGCCTGCGGCGGCATATTGTTAATGCTTACTTTTACCTCGTACGTGCGGGTGGCAGGGTCAGCCATCGGCGCAATTTCTCTTATCTGCCCTTCGGCAGTAACGTTTTGCAGCGCCCAGAAATCTATAACTGCGCTCTGGCCGGGGTGAATTGAAGCAAGTTTATTTTCAGGAATATAAATATGCACTTCTTTTTCGCCGGACTGCACAACGGTTATTACAGGCGTGCCGGCAGCAGCAACCTGCCCAACTTCGCCGGTAACAGAGGATACAACGCCGTCGTGGTCGCTTGTTAAGCGCGTGTAATTAAGCTGGTTCAGTGCCGCCTGATATTGCGCTTTGGCCTGATTTAACGCCGCCTGCTGTGCTTCAAGCTGGGTGTTGTACTGGTCAAGCGTAGCTTTGCTTACGGCGCCCTGCGTATATAAAGTTCTGTAACGCCGGGCGTTATCAGAAGCAAGCAGAAAGTTTGCCGAAGCGGCGCTTACGGCAGCTCTTGCGGAATTAACACTTTCGTTAACATCGCGCGGGTCGATTTCCATTAAAATGTCACCGGCTTTTACGGTATCGCCAAGGTTGGCCTGGCGCCTGATTATTTTGCCGGTAACCTGAAAAGCAAGATTGCTTTCATAACGTCCGCGTACTTCACCCGGGTAAACATCATAATTGCTGCCGGTTTGTGTTCCTACTGTAACCGTGCGCACATAAGGAATTGTTTTTTGCGGAGCTTTGCTGCCTTTAAAATGAGTAAAAGCAAAATAAATTAAACAAATTCCCAAAACTGCGCCAAGATAATACCACTGTTTTTTGGTTAAGTGCAGGTTTTCCATAAAATTTTTCATTTATAACAATCCTCCCGAAAATGGAATCAGATTAATCAATCGTTTGATTGATTATAACTTCGCTAAATAAATATAAAATCCTGCCGGGCAGTATAAAATTTTGTAAAAAAAGATAAAAAATAGTTTTGTTGTAAAAACAGGGCACGAAATTATGCTGGCACAGTGTAATAAAATAGTGTATTATAAACTAAGATTGCAAAAAGGCAGGTGCGTTATGGATTTTACTGTAATAATACTTGTGTTTATAATAATTTTACAGCTGGCGGTAATTTTTATGCTGTACCGCAGCCGTGCCGGTGCTGTTGATGAAAAAGACCTTGCTGAACTTGTGCGGCATTTTGAAGCAACCGAACGGCGCATGTATGAAGGACTGCGCGATTTGCGCAGCGAACAGGCAACTCTTGCCCGCGCGGCGCGTATGGAAAACCAGTCTGCGGCAGACCGCTTGTCGGAGCAGCTGGACAAGCGGTTTGACAGAATAGGCGAGAGTACCGAAAAAAATTTAGAGCAGATACGCATTATTGTGGATGAAAAGTTAAACTCTACTTTGGAACGCAGGCTTGGCGAAAGCTTCAGCCTTGTAAGCCGCAGGCTTGAAGAAGTACACCGCGGGCTTGGTGAAATGCAGAGTCTTGCCGGCGGAATAAGCGATTTAAAACGTATTTTAAGCAATGTTAAAAACCGCGGCATCTGGGGCGAAATGCAGCTGAAAATACTTTTGCAGGATATGCTGGCGCCGGAGCAGTATGCCGAAAATGTTGCCGTAAAGCCGGGCGCTTCCGAGCGGGTGGAATTTGCCATTAAATTGCCGGGAAAAAGCGAACAGACCGTATGGCTGCCGGTAGACGCCAAGTTTCCGCAGGAAGATTACCAGAGGCTTTTGGCGGCGCGCGAAAATGCCGATGCCGCAGCGGCGGAAGCCGCGTTAAAGCAGCTTGAAAAACGATTTAAAAGCGAAGCTGCCGATATTAACAGTAAATATATCTGCCCGCCTTACAGCACTGATTTTGCGGTTATGTACCTGCCGACAGAAGGGCTTTTTGCTGAAGCGGTAAACATTACCGGGCTGCTGGAAGAACTGCAGCGCAAATACCGTGTCTGCGTTGCAGGGCCTACAACTCTGGCGGCACTTTTAAACAGCTTGCAGGTTGGTTTCCGCACTTTGGCCATAGAAAAACGTACCGGTGAAGTATGGCGCATTATTGCAGGCGTTAAGCAGGATTTTGCCGTGTTTGCAGCGCTGCTTGACAAAACGCGCAAAAAATTGCAGGAAGCTAGCGGGCATATTGAAGCTGCTGAACGCCGCAGCCGTGTAATTAATAAAAAACTTTATGAGGCGGAAAGTTTTGAAACAGATTTAAAGATGCCCGAACAAAATGAAAATGACTTGTTCGGCGATAAAAATTAATTTTTAAATACGCTTAAAATAATTTTTAACTGTTTCGTGGAAGCAATGACACACAAAAATAAAAAGGCAGCTTTAAAAGCTGCCTTTTTATTTTTGTATTCAGTTGTTTTTGGTTTCGGTTTTAAGCGGCGTTTCAAAATAAACGCTGGTGCTCGGGAAGGCACAGGAAGCGCCGTTTTCTTCCAGTATTTTCATAATATCAAGGTTAATCTGCTCGCGGGCAGCCAAAAAGCCTTTGGTATCGCTGGCTTTGGTGTAACATACAATAAAAATGTTCAGGCTGCTGTCTGCATAATCGCGGAAGTAAACCATAACCGTGTCGCTGTAAACAAGCTCGCTGTTTGTAAGGTAGGTGCGTATATTTTCTACCAGTTTTTGCATTTGGTCATGCGTTGTATCGTAGGTAACGCCCAGCAAAAACTCAATGCGGCGTTTTTCGCGCTTGGTGTAGTTAATAATTGGCGTGTTGGAAAGCAGCGAGTTTGGAACATACACAAGTTCCTGCGGAAAAGTGCGTATGCAGGTGCTGCGGAAAGTAATTTTTTCAACGGTGCCTTCCACGCCGTTGGCAGAAATCCAGTCACCTACTTTAAAGGGTTTGTCAACAATAATTACAAAGCTGCCGAATACGTTTGCCAAAGCATCTTTGGCGGCAAAGGCAAGTGCTAAAGAGCCGATACTTAAACTTGCCAGAAGGCCGCTCATGTCGTAATTCCATTCCTTGGCAATCATTAAGGTGGCAATAACAACAATTAGAATGCGGAACATTGTGGAGAGAATGTTGGCAAGAGAATCTTCGATATTAATTTCGGCGCGTGTTAAAATTTTCAGCGCAATGCCGTGCGTAATGTCGCTGATATTGTAAATGCCCCAAAAGATGGCAATAATAAAGCTGCTGCGCAGGAATTTATCAATTGCCGGATGGTCGGTAACAAAAGTAATGGGCGAGCAGTTTAAGGCAGCATAAACGCCGAGAATAAAAAGAAAAATATGTATCGGTTTGGCAAAAGCGTCTAAAATATCGCCGCCGTACTCAAAAGACATTTTATTGTTTAAAAGCTGCAAAAAGCGCAGAATTACTGTGCGGTAAAGATATCTTATCAGCATAAAACCGCAGAAAACCAGAAACGGCTTTGCCCACGGCGTTAAAATTTCAATAATTTGTTCCATATAAGCTCCTTTTAACAAGTTTATTTATAAATATTTTATCATTTTGTCAGATTAAAAACAATAATTCACAAAAGTTACAAATAAAGCAGTGCGGATTATGTTATAATATTGGCAGTAATTAACATAAGGAGGCAGGGTATGGAATATTTCTTGGAAGCATTGGCAGCAGCCTTTATCGTTATCGTGGGGCCGCTTTTAACTCTGGTTGGGCTGCCCGGCAATACGCTGATGCTTTTGGCAGGGATAGGATTTGCCTGTTTTGATGAAGCAAAATATTTTGACGGACGTATTTTGTCTGCATTGGTGCTGATTTATGTTTTTGGTGAATTATGGGAATTTATAGTATCGTTTTTCGGTATCCGCAGGCATAAACTGCCGTGGAGCGTGGTAGGGCTTATCGGCATCGGCACGTTTATTGGTGCAGTGCTCGGCACGGGCGTGTTCCCTGTGTTCGGCAGCGTGCTTGGCGGCGCCATGGGTTCGTTTGTAATGGCGTTTGTTTATGAGTATTCGCAAACGATGGACTGCGACGATGCGTTTGAACTGGCGTGGAAGGCGGCAAAGCTGCAATTTATTGCGATTATAGGCAAGGTTGTTGCGGCAGCGGCGATGGCGATACTGCTTGTAAAACAAATCTTTTTAAATACTTGAGGAGGGTATAATGAATTTTAAGTTTATACACAATAATTTTAATGTGCTCGATTTAGAAAAAAGCCTGGCGTTTTATGAAAAAGCGCTTGGGCTGAAAGAAGTTAAACGAATGAATGCAGAGGACGGCAGCTTCATTCTTGTGTACCTTGGCGATGGGCAGACTCCGCATCAGCTTGAACTGACCTGGCTGCGTGACCGAAAAGAACCCTATAACTTAGGCGAAAACGAATTCCATCTCGCTTTTGGCGTTGATGATTACGAATCAGCACATGCCAAACATAAAGAAATGGGCTGCATTGTTTATGAAAACCCGGCAATGGGCATTTATTTTATTACCGACCCGGATAACTATTGGTTAGAAATTGTGCCTTTAAATAAGTAAGGGACGTGAAAGTATGGCAGAATTAAAAAACATGACTGTTGTTACCAGCGGCAAACTGCGTAAAACGGCGTATGACCTGCTGGACGCCAATACCAATCTTTTGGCGTGGAAGGAAGGCGGCCGCACACCGGCAGATATTTTTGACGGCTGGCTGGCACAGGCAGATGCTTTATATTCTATTGGCAATATAAAAATTAACGGCGCATTGCTTGACAAAGCGCCTAATTTAAAAGTAATCGCACAGGCTTCCGTGGGTTACGATAATATTGACGTTGCGGAATGCAATGCGCGCGGCATACGTGTTGGCAATACTCCGCGCGTACTTTCTCCTGCCGTGGCAGATTTGGCTTACGGGCTTATAATTGACAGTGCGCGCAAAATAGCGCGTGGCTGGCAGCATGTTGCAAGCGGCAAGTGGGGCGAGCGCAAGGGTCTGGGCTTTGGCGTGGACCTTGCAGGCAAAACTTTGGGTATTGTAGGCATGGGCGATATAGGCAGCAGAGTAGTAAAACGTGCTTTGGCAAGCGATATGCGCGTTATTTACCATAACCGGCGCCGCCGCAGTGATGATGCCGCATTGGGTGCTGCGTATGTAAGCTTTGAAGAACTGCTGCAAACTTCTGATTTTGTACTTGTTACCGTGCCGCTTACTAAGGAAACGGAAGGCATGTTTGGCAAAAAGCAGTTTGAAGCAATGAAGCAGGGTGCGCGTTTTATTAATATTGCCAGAGGCAAGATTGTGGATACGGAAGCGCTTTATGATGCGCTGGGCAGCGGGCATATTGCTTATGCCGCGCTTGATGTTACCGACCCTGAACCATTGCCCGGTACGCATAAACTGCTGACGCTTGATAATATTACGGTTACGCCGCATATTGCAAGTTCAACAGTTGAAACGCGCGATGCTATGGCAAAGCTGGCAGCGGAAAATGTTCTGGCAGGATTAAACGGAGAACCGATGCCTGCGGAAGTAAAAGCATAAAGCAATAAAGGCAATAAAAAACACGAAGCAGATTAATGCTTCGTGTTTTTAGTTTATTTTGGCAGTTCAGTTAAGTAATCAAATGATGAACCGTCGTCAAAAGCTACATTTGTTAAATAAGCGTTCCATTTTACTTTGCTTAAATCGCTGCTGATAACTGCGGCATCTTCTTTTACATACGGATTAAGTTCAAAATCAAATTTATATAATTTGCTGCTGCCGTTTCTTAAAACTGCGTTGCTGGCAAAACTGCCGCTGTAAAAAATTTTGCCGTCATCGCCGTAAAGCTCCAGCATACCGGCTATATAATTAATGTTTTTGCCGGAGGTGTTGGTAAGGTTTACTTCGGTTTCGAGCATGCGGATAATGGCCGAATAGTGTACGGAAGTAATTTGCAGCAGTTTTTTATCAAGTTTAACGTTGGCGTCAATCTGTCCGGCAATCGGCTTGTTTAATTCAGCAAGCTTTGCCTTAACGGCTTCTTCGCGTTCTTTCATAAAATCCTGTAAATTGGTTATTTCCTGCAAACGCCACAAACCGTCGTCAAGCTGCTGCATTTTTATTTTTAAAATAAAATCCCTGCTTAATTTTTCATCGCGCAGTTTAATGCTTACAATGGCATTGCCGTCATTGATATCGGTGCTTTCTACGCCTTCATATTTTAAGGAGCCGAAACCGGTGCGGCTTTTTAAATTATCTACAATTTCCGCTCCGTTTTCGTTACCGGCGGGAATTGATTTCTGCACTTCGGCGTCGCCTTCGGGCTTGTCGCCGTGAACGATATAACTGCGGGTTTCGCTTGTTAAAAGCGGTACGGCAAGGCCCTTAATGCCTTTTACAATAGCAACAATAATTGGATTGGCATTCTTATCGGAACCGAAGGTAACTGCAACAACATCGTCATAGGCTTTGCTGTACAGATTGTCCATATCGACATGCTTTTCAAAAGTTTTTAAATCATGCTGGCGTACTGCATCGGCTATAAGCGCAATGGAATGCTGCGGTGTTTTCAGCCAGTAAAAAAAATACCAGCCGCTTGTTAAAATTGCAAGCGCCGCCAGTACGGCAACAATTTTTTTAAATTTATTATTCAAGAAAGACCCTCCTAAATAAAAACTTTTAGTCCTGAAAATATTATACTACTAAAGTATGCTAATGCAATATTTTTGTGAAATTATTTGAAGTCTAAAATGTTAATTTTAAAAGTAAGAATGAATGAGTACATAATTGCAGTTAATAAAATAAAAAAGAGCCGTTATAAAACGGCTCTAAATTTTTTAGTTGGTCGGGGCGGCGAGATTCGAACTCACGGCCTCTTGTACCCGAAACAAGCGCGCTACCAAACTGCGCCACGCCCCGACAGTGTGCTAATTACTGCAACAAAATGTATTATAGATAATAAGTGAGAAAATGTCAATACTTTTTTAAAAAATTTTTTAACCTTCAACTACAACGCGGATGAATTTTACGTTGAATGCTTCGGCAATATGCGGCAGGCATTCGCGTTCAATGTTCGTGCGGTGCAGTTCGCTTTCGGCAACAATCATAATTCTGTCGCCGCTGAGGTTTATATTGTGTACCTTGCTGATAAGACGTTTAAAATCATCTTCGCCGAGCTTTTCCCTTAATTTAGCAAGCCCTTCCATAAGGTACGGTTTTTCTTTAGACATACGTAATTCCAAAGGCGAAAAGGGAACGGTAACAACTTTGGCATCCCTTGCCAAAACAAAATCTTCTTCATGTTCGCCCGGTACTACCAGATCATCTCTCATTGTTCTTCCTCCTTTTGCTTTACTAATTAATTATAGTTTATTGTTTTAACGTAGTCAAGAGCATGGAATTTGACAAATTTATCTGAAATAAGATAAAATATCACATCTAAAATTTAAAACTGGAGTTGATGTAATGAGTTTTTTGAACGAGTTTAAAGATTTTGCCATGCGCGGGAATGTTATGGATATGGCAATAGGTGTTGTAATAGGCGGTGCGTTTGGGCAGATTACCACATCGCTGGTAAATAATATAATTATGCCTCCGCTCGGCATGCTTATCGGCAAGATAGATTTTTCCAATTTATTTATAGCGTTGGACGGTAAGGATTATCCTTCGCTTAAAGCTGCGGCAGATGCAGGCGCTGCCGTTCTTTCGTACGGTGTATTTATTAATACCGTAATTAACTTTTTAATAATTGCATTGGCAGTTTTTATTGTTGTAAAACAAATTAACCGTTTCAGGCCCAAAGCCGCACCGGCACCGGCTCCGCGTCTGTGCCCCTACTGCCGCCAGCCCGTGGCTGAAGACGCTACCCGCTGCCCGCACTGCACTTCTTCTTTATAAAATTTGCCAATAACCGCATTAAGTTGTATAATACATATTATGGCTTAATGCGATTTTTTATATATTTAGACTGGAGGTAGATTGATGTCTGTTTATGACGTTCTTGCTGAACGCGGCTTTTTAAAACAGGTTTCGCATGAAGAAGAAATCCGTGAACTTCTTGAAAAGGAGAAAATCACGTTTTATATTGGCTTTGACCCGACAGCTGACAGCCTGCATGTTGGCCACTTTATTGCTTTAATGGCAATGAGCCATATGCAGAAGGCAGGGCACCGCCCGATTGTGCTTTTGGGCGGCGGTACCGGCATGGTTGGCGACCCGAGCGGTAAGGATGAAATGCGCAAAATGCTTACGCCGGAATTTATTGCCCATAACATTGCCTGCTTTAAAAAGCAAATGTCACGCTTTATTGATTTTTCGGATGATAAGGCAATAATGGTTAATAATGCCGACTGGCTGCTTGACCTTAATTACATTAAACTTCTGCGTGAAGTTGGCGTACATTTTTCCGTTAACAGAATGCTGACGGCAGAATGCTTTAAAAAACGCCTGGAGCGCGGGTTGTCCTTCTTTGAATTTAACTATATGATTATGCAGGCTTATGATTTCTGGACGCTGAACAAAAAATACGGCTGCATAATGGAAATGGGCGGCGACGACCAGTGGTCCAATATGCTGGCCGGTGTGGAACTTATCCGCCGCAAGGAACAGAAACCTGCTTTCTGCATGACATGTAAGCTTTTAACTACAAGCGACGGCAGAAAAATGGGCAAAACGGAAAAAGGCGCTTTATGGCTCGACCCGGAAAAAACATCTCCGTATGATTTTTACCAGTACTGGCGTAATGTTGACGACAGCGATGTGGAAAACTGCCTGGCACTTTTAACATTTTTACCCATGGACGAAGTGCGCCGCCTTGGCAGCCTGAAAGATTCTGCAATTAACGAGGCTAAAAAAGTTCTTGCTTATGAAGTTACCAAACTTGTTCATGGCGAAGAAGAAGCCGAAAAAGCCAAACAGGCTGCGGAAGCGTTGTTTGGCGGCGGCGGTGCCATGACTGATGTGCCTACCGTTAACCTGACGGCAGAACAGGCAAATGCCAAGCTGATAGATGTGCTTACGGCAGCAAAGGTATTTTCCAGCAAACGCGAAGCACGCCAGATGGTGCAGCAGGGAGGCCTGTATATTGGCGATACTGCTGTAAGCGATGCGGAAATGCAGCTCAGCCCGGAAATGTTTGACGCCGATAGGAGCCTGTTGGTACGCAAAGGCAAAAAGAAATATTACCGTTTACTTATTGATTGATGCAGTTTAATAATAAAATAAATTAAGGCTGCTTTAAAATGCAGCCTTAATTTTTGAAAATTTGGAGACCTTATGAAACAAAAACTTACTTTTATGGAAATATTGCCAATCGGCCTGATGCTTTTTGCTTCGTTCTTCGGTGCCGGCAATTTAATTTTCCCGCCGGCGCTTGGCCAGTCGGCAGGCGTTAACTTTTTGCCGGCGGCGGCCGGTTTTTGT
>OHSJ01000888.1_pt1 | contig 10766 bp, 16 predicted proteins | sample 1578561 | NCBI WGS metagenome assembly OHSJ01 (sample SAMEA3879571, study PRJEB24766) | human gut metagenome | biome: human-associated habitat; feature: feces | place: USA | collected 1985/1987 | reverse complement strand
ACATGCAGATAATCTTATTGATATACCTTTTTTAGCAACTATTGGTGCAGCTATAATATATAGTTATTATTCTGATGAATTTGATAGTTTTTGTAAGAAAAATAATTTATATTTATATGTAAAAGATTATAAAGATTATGATACTAAAGAGCAACCGTTTTTATCTTCTATAATTAAACTATGTTTAATTTATATGTGCTGCGCCTTTATAACTTTAGGAGTAACCGGACAACTTAACGACGCTAAACATCTTAAGTCCCAACCTGTTTCTACTTCAGTTACTACTAAAGATTCAAGTGGAGCGCCTCAAGACGATAAAAGAATTCATGGCGATGTTTATGTCGATCCTGGCCCATCTAAAGAAAATATAGATGCTTATGATTATAGAGCCGAAGAATTTGCTAACTATTGATATAATCAACTAATCATGTTATAATATGTGTATAGTTTTCAACATGATTAAAAACTCTCCTACATTATTTATTATCATTCCTACTCCCGTTCTAAAACCAGAACGGGTATTTTTTTACTTGACGTTATATTATCTTTTTGATAAAATAACTACGCTTCTAACCGATATAATTATCAACTCCTCTTATCATTTTTAACTATATTGGTTAGCTTTCCAAAACATACCCTATAAAAGAAGGCTCGGACTAACGCGTATTTCCCGTGCGTTAATTCGAGCCTTCTTTTTATATAAAATGTTAAAATAAAAATATGAAGAACTATAAAGAGAAACTAAAAATAGTTAATGCATTGCCGGAACAAGAACGATTCTGGATGGTTAATGATACTTTATATAATTGCCCAGAATATGAAGTGTTATATTCTAAGTTAATTAAGAATGTCGGATTCTGTGATATTCATTATCCTATTGATTGTGATTATCCGTTAATACTTATCGGTATCCATCCTCATTTCTGGCATCAAAAAATTGGATATAATTTATTATTCGATGCGCTTAATTATGCTAAAGATAACATACCGAAAGTAAAATATATAGTTAATAAAGAAAATAAACCATCTATTTATTTAGTAGAATCGTTTAATTTTGATTATTATCTTGATCTTGGTAACTACTATGAATATTATTTTGAGTCTTGATTTTATTTAAACTGACATACATCTTGGTTTTTAAGATAAATACCGCTAATAGAATCAATATTAATTAATGCCATCATTTTATTATTTTTATCGAAAACCATAAATACTTTACCGTCGTAAGTATAATCAGAATATTCATTGTAAGCTATAGTATCAGTGCATCCATTTTTATAAACAATAAGTAACATTAGTTTTATCTCCTTCAAAATATTATTTGATTTAATGATAACATAAAAGTCAAAATTATTATTTAACAGAAAAACCCGGTTCAAAAGAGCCGGGTTTTTTATTATTCAGAAACTGCAACAGGAGTTATTCCAATACCGCTAAGTTTATTGGCATCGTCTTGTGAAAACAGTTCAATAGTTTAAACTTCTTCAGGTAACGGTTCAGGTTCTTCAATTACTGGCTGGAAGGCCGTAGACAAGAACGTAGCCGGCGAATTTTTCCATAGAAACAACAGTGATATTATCATTTTGTTTAGCTACGTCAACTACGACGGCTTCATACTTGCCTTCGGTATTACGATATACCGCGCCCATAGGATCCTTACCCGCCGCAGAAAGAGTCAGCGTATAAGTAGTATCTACTAATTCGCCCCAGCGAGAATCTTCAGCCGTAAATTCGATTTTTTCGATTACAGGGACAGCAGCTACATCTTCAGCTACTTCGGCAATAGCGCCCTGAAGATCAGTTACTTTCTGATCTACTTCGGTCTTAGTATATTTATCAGCGTAAGAAGTTTTTTCAGCGTCGGTTACAAAACGATGAGTTTCATCTTGGATAACGTCGGTAGCTACGATACTTTCTTCGCCTTTGCGGTAAATATTAGCGCCGTCACTTAAAGCAGTAGATGCGGTTTTAGCGATGTTAGAATTAAAGTTAGCAGTAGCGCGTTCTTCTGTATAATAAAGATTTACAGAACCTTCATTTACGCTATCGGTAGTAAGAACTACAGTACCGGTTTGACCGTTAACACTAAGAATGGTATCGGTCGGAGTAGCGAGCTTTACCCAGTTCTCAGCCAGAGTAGGATCATTATTCTTTAAAATAAAGGTGGCCGGTAAATCACTACGAATAGCGATATCGCCTTCTTCAGCGGTAAGGCCTTTCATAGCTTCTTCGCTATCTACCTGGTATACATTAGAAATAGCGATTTTAGGAATTAAGCCGTCAGCGATTTTGCCGTCAGCGTCAACAACTACTACGTTGCCTACAGCTTCACCGGTATTTAAAAGTGCGGCCGTACCTAAGTCGGTAATTTTCTCATGAGTAAGAGCCGGGATATCTTCGGCACTCAGAGATTCGATAGCGGTTACTAAACCTTTAGCATTAACGGTTAATTTACAGCCAGTACCGGCGGTTACGACTTCTTTAAGAGCTAAAGCTAAAGTAGCAGTAGCTTCGCCACCAACCTGAACTTCTGTATCCTGAACATCGCCGTTAACGGTTACGGTAGTAATAACAGCTTCAGACTGGTCAAATTTAACAAATTCAGAACCGTCGTATACGTATTCGATTTTTTCATCTTCTACGTAAACATGCATACCAGCATATACGCGGTTACCATCAATATGATTTTGTAAATCAGCGTGAGTTGCTACGACAGCCCTATAATCAAGAGGAGAAGCCGCACCGAGAGAAAAACCGGATACTACGCCAATACCTTTAGAAAATTCAGTTGCCATTGTTATATATTATATCCTTTCCTATCGAATTAGAAACTATAAGTAATAGCGAAACCGGAAGCCGTAGAAGCTTCTTTTACATATACGTTATAACTTACAGAACCGCTGGTTACGGTTACATCAAGAGTAGTTTTGGTATAAGAGCCGATGTTTTCGAATTTATTCGGATCAAGCGCGCTCTTAAGATCGCCATAGGATGCAGGATATGCGATAACCATGCACTGATTATTAGTAGTATAAGTAAAGGTTTTAGAACCTTTAGTCTGAACTACTTTAGTTAAACCAGTAACCATTTCGCTAGTTACCGGAGTTTCGGGAGCTACTACGCCCCAGAAGAAAGGATCAACGAAAGTGAAGCTACCGCCAGTAGCAGTTACGCTGTTCTGGCTATCAGATACAATACCGGAGAAGCTGGTATTAGCGGTAACAGCGATAGGCTCGGAAACGAATTCAAACTGGCCACCATCTTTAACTTTATCTTCGTTTTTAGTACCGATAGAGACAGAACCGTTTTTAGCTTCAATAGTTTTAAGTTTTTCGGATTTAACAGTACCTGTAACTTTAACGCTGGTAACGTTAACGGAAGTACCTTTTTCATATACGCCGCCATTCGGAGTTACGGAAATAGCAGCCAAAGGTTTAACATACGGATAGAGAAGTTTATTAAACATTTCTTCCATACTTAAGTTATCAAAAGTCTCGCCAACTTTAATACCGCCAATAGCCTGAACAATCGGAGTAGAGTTGGTGTAAACCATATCTTCGGCTGCGCCAAGAGCTTCATATTCTTCCTGAGTAAGAATTTTATTAGTAGAAAGAATATCCTGTTCTACAACATGGTTATTAACTTTTTGAGCGTTAACGGCGGTGCCATCAACATCAAGTTTACCGGAATCTAAATTAGCAAAATTATCGTTAATTACATCGACGTTAGTTTTCTGAGTAACGCCAAGTTTTACAGGATTTAAAGTAATATCAGCCATTAGCTGTTGTTTCTCCTTTGAAAACAATTATAAAAATATATAGGTTAAATTATTCTTCGTCGGGAATAGCTTCTAAATATATGATGCCGGCAAATGGCTCATTAGAATATAATAAGATATCCCCATTTACCAGACGTTTATAGCCAAAAGATACGCTTACTATTTCAGAATCATTAAGATATCTTAATACGTCTTTTACTGTAGCATTAAAACCTAATTCATGTTGTACTCTATTGATTCTTAAAATATAGCTGTTTTCCGAGATTTCGGAAAAATCTCCGGCTACAAAATGCTGCTCATAAGTATTAACAGCTTTAATTATATTTCCTTCACCATCAGATATCGGACCGGTTTCACCTTTAGGACCGATTAAGTTAGGAGTAATAATACTGCCGTTTATATCTGTTATTTTAAGTCTATAAATAGCATCGTCATTTTCTACTACTTCTACTGTTGGCGAAACAGCTGTAATCCCTTGAAAAATATCTGAGCCGCTTAATTTCCCATTATCGTATTTAAACTGGAGAGTTTCCCCATCCCTAAAATAAATACTCTCGGCCAACGATTTCGGGGCCAAATTCGTTTGGGTTGCGGCATCTATAAATTGAGTTTTAGTTAATTCGTTAGCCACGGTGTTAAATTAAATGCGCCCTTAATTTAATATAATATTCAGCCGCTATATAGATATTATTATACTTCTATTCAGCGTCTAATCTATAACTTTATTACCGTTATCTCTTGGTTAATAATGTTAATATAAAAGTAACTTAATCGTAGAAAAGAGTTGATATTATAAAAATGATTAAAGAATATTATCAAGAACAAATATATCAGATCCTTAAAAATATCGGCAGTGATATTAAATGGGTTAAACAATATAATTTTAAAAATAGCCCATATTATTGTCCTGAATTTATCAGCTGGGATTATTTTGGAATTACTTGTAGAAACAAAAAATCAGAAAAGATATTTTGAAATTAAAAAATGGATTGGATAAGAGGTAGACAGCATCAGATTCCAGCTTGTGGAGTGGGGGCTATTTGATACTCATACTGAATCGGTGTATGAATCTGAGGTTGATAAGATATACAACAAATAAAATGACAAAAGGGAGTTTTTATGTACGCTGAAAAAACAGATTATGATGATATTGAAATGTCGAGCAGGTTACGGAATATTCTCAGAAGAAATGGATTTGAGTCATTGGAAGGATTGAGAGAATATCCAAAGGAACATTTTATAAAGTTTCGTAATATGGGGCAGGCAACACTGCAGGAATTATATCAGATTTGATGACTTCCTATGTATGGATGCGTTTAGAATGTGGATAAAAAGCAAAGATGATTTGAGAAGTTACAGCCTTGAGGAACTTGAAGAGATGTGTCCGAAGGGTATAAGGTTGTTTGTAAGATTAAAGAAGTTGAAAACAATACAAGAGTAAACCTATGTGATTTGTTAAATAAAAGAAAACTATGAAAAATGCTAGTGTTGAAAAATAATAAATTGTTGTATTATGATGTTGATAATAAAATATGGAGGTGTATCATGAAAGCACATAAATATTGGTCAATCGGAGCAATAGTTACAATGGTTGGAACTTTTTATACAGGATATAAAGGGTTAAAAGCAGCACACAAATACTTTGCATTTGGCTCTCTGATATGCATGACTATGGCAGTCTATTCTGGTCATAAAATGATTTCAGGTAATAAAAGAACAAGAAAACAGGTGGAAAATACAAAAGCGGAGGAATAGTAAATGTTAGAGTTAGGAATAAAAGCACCCGATTTTGAATTGCCGGATCAGGACGGCGTAATGCATAAATTAAGTGATTATGCAGGCAAAAAAGTGATTTTATATTTTTATCCAAAGGATAACACACCCGGATGTACGAAACAGGCATGCGGTTTTTCAGAGAGATATCCGCAGTTTGCGGAAAAGGGTGCGGTCATTCTTGGAGTCAGTAAAGATTCCGTGGCTTCTCATAAGAGATTTGAAGAAAAATATGGTCTGGCATTTACACTTTTAGCAGATCCAGAGCGGAAAGTTATTGAAGCATATGATGTATGGAAAGAAAAGAAAAATTATGGCAAAGTCTCTATGGGAGTAGTAAGAACCACATATCTTATTGATGAACAGGGGATTATTATAAAGGCAAATGATAAAGTCAAGGCTGCAGATGATCCTGAAAATATGCTCAAGGAATTAGATTAATGAAGATAATATTATCCCCTGCTAAAAAGATGATTACAGATACTGACAGCATAGCGCCGGATGGATTGCCTGAATTTATTGAAAAGACGACAGAGATACAAAGTTGGTTGAAAAGTAAGTCAAAAGAAGAACTGAAGACTATCTGGAAATGTAATGACAAAATTACAGAACAGAACTTCAATAGATTGGAAAACATGGATCTTTATCATTTACTTACCCCAGCTGTCTTATCATATGAAGGAATTGCTTTTCAATATATGGCTCCATCCGTGTTTGAGGACAGTCAGTTCGAGTATGTACAAAATCATTTGAGAATAATATCTGCATTTTATGGTGTGCTAAAACCAAGGGATGGTGTGACACCTTATCGTTTGGAAATGCAGGCGAAGGTTGGAATAGGAGAAACAAAAAATCTGTATGAGTACTGGGGAGATTTATTATACCGCTCAGTGATTGATAACAGCAGGATTATAATCAATCTGGCATCGAAAGAATACTCTAAGTGCATAGAAAAATATCTGACACGACAGGATAGATACATTACGATTACATTTTGTGAGTTATCAGGAGATAAACTGGTGACAAAAGGTACATATGCTAAGATGGCCCGTGGTGAAATGGTTAGGTTCATGGCTGAAAACAGTATTGAAAATCCTGAGGATATTAAGAATTTCGACAGACTTGGTTATTCATTCCGGTCTGATTTATCATCAGATACTGAATATGTTTTTGAACGAAAAATAGAACAATGATTTATATTAAAGATGCTCAGCATGGGCATCTTTAATATAATAATGAGAATTATTACTATTCTGTTGACAATATAATAGTGATGGTATATAATCCTTATTAAGAATAAATCCTAACAAGGAGGACTGATGACAAGTAGGAGAAATACCATTCAAAAAGATCTTGTAAGAAATGCCGTATACGAAATGAGAAGACATGTTACAGCAAATGAAGTGTATGAATTTATAAAAGAAGCATATCCATCAATTGGAAAAGGAACTGTATATAGAAATCTTGATATATTGGTAGAGGAAGGTGCATTAAGAAAGGTTGAAGTTCCGGATGGACCGAACCGATTTGATTTTACATTGAAAAATCATTACCATGTAAGATGTATAAAGTGCGGTGAAATTTTTGATGTGGATATGGATCAAATACCGGATTTGCTGGAAAGAATTCATAACACTCATGGAATTGAATTTGTGGATTATGATATTTCATTTAAAGGCATTTGCCCGAAATGCAGGGAGAAGGTAAAGGAGGAACAGCATGGATAGGAAAGCAATGTATAAGTTGAGTTATGGACTGTTTATATTGACCGCTAAAGAAGCAGAAAAAGATAACGGATGCATCATTAATACAGCCATTCAGGCAGCTTCGGAACCAAACCAGTTAAGTGTCTGTGTAAATAAGGCAAATTATACGCATGATATGATTCAAAGAACCGGAAAATTTACTGTATCAGTCTTAAGTCAGAAGGCACAATTTGAATTGTTCAAACATTTTGGCTTCCAATCAGGAAGAGATACCAATAAGTTTGAAGCATTTGAGCAGTGTGCCAGGGGCACGAATGGTATTTATTATATTACAGAAGGTACAAATGCATACATTTCTGTGACAGTTACTAAAACAGAGGACTTGGGTTCACATACGATGTTTATCGGTGAGATAACCGATATGGAAGTTTTAAGCAATGTTCCTTCAGTAACATATGATTATTATCAGAATAATATTAAGCCTAAGCCACAGGAGGTTGGAAAAACAGAGGACGGTCAGACAATATGGCGTTGCAGAATTTGCGGATATGAATATGTAGGCGAGGAATTACCGGATGACTTTATATGTCCTTTGTGCAAGCACCCGGCATCAGATTTTGAAAAAGTAGTAAAGAAAACGGAGGTAAAAGAGATGGCAGAAAACAAATATGCAGGAACACAGACAGAGAAGAATTTACAGGAGGCATTTGCAGGGGAATCACAGGCAAGAAATAAGTATACCTATTTTGCTTCTGTAGCGAAAAAGGAAGGTTACGAGCAGATGTCAGCATTGTTTTTAAAGACTGCAGATAATGAGAAAGAACATGCAAAGATGTGGTTCAAGGAATTAGCAGGAATTGGTGATACAAAGGAAAACCTGGCGGCAGCGGCAGAAGGCGAAAATTATGAGTGGACAGATATGTATGATGGCTTTGCTAAAACAGCTGAGGAAGAAGGATTCCCTGAGCTTGCAGCAAAATTCAGGGCAGTAGGTGAGATTGAGAAGCACCATGAGGAAAGATATCGTGCACTTCTTAAGAATATTGAAACTGCACAGGTATTTGAAAAGAGCGAAGTTAAGGTATGGGAATGCCGTAACTGCGGACATATTGTGGTAGGAACTAAGGCGCCTGAAGTATGTCCGGTATGTAATCATCCACAGAGCTATTTTGAAGTACATGAAGAGAATTATTAAGGAGATGAGATTATTACGAAGAAGAAAGTGATTAATTCAAAAAAAGCAGTAATGATAGGCTGTGGCTTTGTTGGTTCTGCATCGGTATTTGCTCTGATGCAGAGTGGCTTGTTTACAGAGATTGTCCTTATCGATGCAGATAAGAACAAGGCAGAAGGAGAAGCGATGGATATCAGTCATGGTATTCCATTTGCGAGTCCAATGAAAATATATGCCGGAGATTATGATGATGTGGCTGATGCTGCAATTGTTGTCATATCTGCCGGAGCGGGACAGAAACCGGGAGAGACAAGGCTTGATCTCGTAAATAAAAATGTAGCAATATTTAAGTCAATCATTCCTGAAATAGCAAAGAGAAATTTTGCAGGTATCATGCTTGTAGTTGCGAATCCGGTAGATATCCTGACTCAGGTAGCCATAAAGTTATCAGGACTTCCAGAAAACAGGGTTATTGGATCGGGTACTGTGTTAGATAGTGCCAGATTAAGATATAAGCTTGGTGAGCATTTATCTGTGGACAGCAGGAGTGTTCATGCATTTATAGTAGGTGAGCATGGAGACAGCGAAGTTGTAGCATGGTCATCAGCCAATGTATCTGGTGTTCCATTAAGTGAAATGTGTGAAATGCGTGGACATTACAAGCACAAGGAAAACACGGCAGAAATAGCTACAGCAGTCAAGAACAGTGCTTATGAGATTATAAACAAAAAGCACGCTACATATTATGGAATTGCAATGTCTGTAAAAAGAATCTGCGAAGTGATTATGAGAGATGAAAAATCAATACTTCCTGTATCACACATGATTCATGGAGTATATGATATTGACGGAGTATCGTTAAGTATGCCAGCTATTGTAGGTGCAGATGGTATTGAGTCTGATATACCTATTAATTTAAGTGGCGAGGAAGCGTTAAAGCTTAAGGAATCTGCAGATTCATTGAAAAAGATTATGGAGACAATTGAATTATAAATTTTACACATGGAAGGAGAAAAAGGCATGGAAGTAAGGTATTATATTTGTAAGCATTGTGGAAACATTGTTGAAAAGGTAAAGGATAAGGGTGTACCTGTAATTTGTTGCGGAGAACCTATGCAGGAATTAAAAGCCGGAGTGACAGATGCTGCTGTCGAGAAGCATGTACCTGTATATACGGTAGAAGGCAGTCATGTTCATGTCGTGGTCGGAGAGACAAAACATCCAATGCTTGAAGAGCATTTCATTGAGTGGATTACATTAAATACAAACCAGGGAATATACAGAAAACAGTTAAATCCAGGGCAGGAGCCGGTAGCAGATTTTTGTCTTTGCGATGGTGAACAGGTAGAAGAAGTATATGCATATTGTAACCTGCATGGATTATGGAAATGCTAAAAGCATTTATACATATTAAGGTTACAGAACAACACAATGATGAGGTAGAAGATCAAGATGAACAGATTATGGGAATTTTAAAATATCTCACAGAGTGGTTAGTTAATCACATTCTGTATGTCGATGGTCAAATTCCAAAAGGCTGATATAGTAAGAAAGGCTGTTATTTTTTAAAGAGTAGCAGCTTTTTTTATTTTGAATATAAAATATGACACATACACTTGATAATATGCATACATGGATGAAATAGGACATTTCTTCCTAAAAACAGTATGTTTATGGTATACTAGCTAGTAGTAATGCAGTTTCAACTGACATTACATATTATTATGAGAAATTAATGCAAAGGAGTTATAATCAAATGGATAACAATGAAGTAGTAACAGAGGAAGTGGCAGCAGTTGTTGAAAATAATACAGGTATTGAAATAGAGCCTTTATTTGAGGAGCAGGTTGATTTTGATACATTCTCAAAGTCAGACTTCCGTGTTGTAAAGGTAAAAAATTGTGAGGCAGTACCTAAGAGTAAGAAGCTTCTTAGATTTACACTTGATGATGGAACTGAGAATGAGAGAACGATTCTTTCAGGAGTACATGCTTTTTATGAGCCAGAGGAACTTGTTGGAAAGACATTATTGGCAATCGTAAATCTTCCACCACGTTCTATGATGGGAATTGACTCTTGTGGTATGTTACTTTCAGCTATTCACAATGTAAATGGAGAAGAAAAGTTGAATCTTGTAATGTTAAACGATTCAATTCCAGCAGGTGCAAAACTGTATTAGGATTTGCACAGTTATTACATATAACTTAGTGGATAATTATATGTGATTTTTAAATTTATGTTGAAAGTAGATAGTAAAAGAGCTGGGTATCATGTGCCCAGCTCAATCTTCCACATGGAATACATCTTCCACCAGCATATTAAAGTACTTTGATAT
>OHSJ01000881.1_pt1 | contig 10835 bp, 9 predicted proteins | sample 1578561 | NCBI WGS metagenome assembly OHSJ01 (sample SAMEA3879571, study PRJEB24766) | human gut metagenome | biome: human-associated habitat; feature: feces | place: USA | collected 1985/1987 | reverse complement strand
TCTTTTATTATAAAATTTCTCTCTGGTTTGACTCTAAACCATTACGAACTCACCTGTTACTGATTTGTTGCTCGCCACCTGCAGATGTGGAGTCATCTCACATCTGATATACATTATCTCATAAAATCCGTATAAACCGGCAATACAATCTCCGGCTTATCGTACATTACGATTTCCCCATCATGCATCCAGATAATCTGATCACATAAATCCTCTAAAGTAGACATACTGTGCGATACGATAACTACGGTACGGTCTCTCTTAGAAATGAGTTCTTTCATCTTGTTGTAGCTCTTCTTCTTAAACTTCTGGTCACCTACACTAAGTACCTCATCAATGAGCATAATCTCTGTCTCAAGAATCGCTGTGATAGAAAATGCAAGCTTAGAATACATACCACTAGAATATGTCTTTACCGGCATATCAATGAAGTTACCGATTCCGGCAAATTCAATAATCTCCGGCATCTTCTCAATAATAAACTCTCTTGAGAATCCAAGGAGCATACCAGATAAAATGATATTCTCTCTTCCGGAAAGTTCATTCTTAAATCCTACACCGATAGAAAGTAATGAAATCGTATGTCCATGAAGATCAATCTCTCCACTATCCGCAGAGAAAATTCCTGCGATTGCACGAAGCATCGTAGACTTTCCACTTCCGTTCTTTCCGGTAATTCCAAGAATCTGCCCTTCCGGAACCTCAAAAGATACATTCCTTACTGCGTGGAAAACTTCCTGTTCTACCTTTTTTAATTTGAAAAAGTTCTGTTTAATCGAGCCTGTTTTTAAACTTTTATAATCAATGCAGACATTCCTTACACTGATTGCACTTTTATTCTCTTCCATTAAATCACCTTTACATAGCTGTTTTCGTTCTTATAAATCTTACGAACTCCTAATGCAGCAACAATAATACCTATGATAAACCATATGATAAGCCACTTTACATCTGGTGCCTGCCCGTATAAAATACACTTTCTGAGACTGCTCAAAACAAGAGCCATCGGATTCCCTTTCATAAGAATCCCTGTGTACTGTGCCGGAAGTCTCTTCTCAATATTATAGAAAATACCTGTCATATAGAATACCATACGAAGAACAATGTTCGTTACGTTCGCTAAATCCTGAATAAATACACCATAATGCATCAAATGAGTCATACATGCAAATGTAACAACAAAGAGTACAATAAATGATGGGATAACATATAAAATATTCAGCGTGATCGGTATTCTAAAGTAAATAATCATAATGACGATAATACCAAAAGAAAACAACATCTTATATCCATTAAAAAACATCTTAGATATGAGCAAAATAAATTTTGGTATATATACCTTAGTTACAATAGACTTATTATTCTTTAAAAGCTTTACACTCTGTGTCAGACATCGGTTAAAAAAATCCCAGGCAGTAATACCGATAAAAATAAATGCCGGGAAATACTGTTCTCTTGCTTCAAACACAACACCAAAAATAAATGCATAAATCAGCATGAAACAGAATGGCTCTAATACCCACCATATCCAGTTCAGATAAGAGTTGGCAACTTCTGACTTCAGCTCTGACTTTGCAGAATAAATGGCGTAGCGATAGTGACTTGTTAAATCTCTCCAAAATCGCTTCATAACATCCTCCAGCCAATTTGGAACTATCCAAAATCATTGTAGTCTCGCAACATATATATTGCCAATGCATTCTGAATAGTTACTATATTTTTTGTAAAAACCTATGGAATTATAGCATAAACAGGCGACTTTAGCAAGCCTTACCCTTTTTATGCCTGATGCGCCCTAAAATCATGCCCAAAAGTCCTCCGACAAAAATACAGATACATACTACCTGGGTCACAGCAATTCCTGTGTGTCCAATGATAAGCTGGTCAACCCGGAGTCCCTCAATAAAGAATCGGCCTGCCCCATATCCCATCAGATAAATACACAATAACTCTCCATCAAACTTCTTATGTTTTCGATACAGGAAAATGCACAATAATATGAGAAGATTCCACAATCCCTCATAAAGGAATGTCGGGTGCACCTGAATATACGAAAGCTTCTCTCCATTTACTGTCAACGTCACAAGATGATCAAGAATTCCTGATGTCTTTAGTTCAGATACTCTTCCATACTGTTCAAAATACTTTAATGGAATCTGCATGGCAAGCGGACCATTCGTATAGCCTCCAAAAGCTTCTCTGTTAAAGAAGTTCCCCCATCGTCCCATAATCTGACCCAGCAGAAGTCCCATTGTCATTGTATCAAGCATTAAAAGTGCACTCTGCTTTCTTACCTTTGCAAAAATTAACAGAACGATAATTGCCATTATCACACCTCCGACAATGCCAAGCCCTCCATGTCTTAAATTAAAAATCTCGGGAATGTTATCCTTATATGCATCCCATGAAAATACAACGTAGTAAATTCTTGCACCAATAATCGCCGGAATCATCATCCACAGCAGATAATCCATATAAATCTCTGGATTCTGCCCGGTTCGCTTTGCCTCCTGCTGTGCAACCACCAGCCCTGCTAAAAAGCCGCAGGCAATGATAATCCCGTAAAACATAATCTGAAAGTTTCCGATGGAAATGTATCTTCCTACATGGGAAAGGACAATTCCCAGATGCGGAAACCGAATGTCTGTATACTGCATAAAGTCCTCCTGTTTGATAATGTCTTTTTATTATATCCCTCGGAGGGGGAAATTTCAATCTAATTAAATGAAGGTTGAAAAACAGACGCTCATGAAGCAAGCCTATCTCCTCCCACTGTTTCATTCATCTTACTGCCATAGCACAGAAACCATTGAAGCCAATAAGCCATATTTGTGGTCTCGGAGCGAGTATTCAGCACGCCGCGACTAAAATCACAAATATGACTTATTGGCTTCAATGGTTTCGTCTGTTTTACTACTAAACCAAATTATACATTAAATTTAAACAGAACCACATCTCCGTCCTGCATGACGTATTCTTTTCCCTCAGAGCGTACAAGTCCCTTATCTCTTGCGGCAGTCATGCTTCCGTTTGCGATTAAGTCCTCGTAGCTGATAACATCAGCTTTGATAAAGCCTCGTTCGAAGTCAGAGTGAATCTTTCCGGCAGCCTGTGGAGCCTTTGTTCCACGGGTGATTGTCCATGCTTTAGACTCGATTGGACCTGCTGTAAGATAAGAGATAAGTCCGAGTAAGGAGTAGCTTGCCTTGATAAGTTTTTCAAGACCGGATTCTTTTAATCCTAAGTCCTCTAAGAACATTGCCTTTTCATCATCATCAAGTTCAGCAAGTTCACTTTCTATCTTCGCAGAAATAATAACTACTTCACTACCCTCATTTTTAGCATACTCACATACTTTATTAGTATACTCATTACCATTAACAATATCTTCTTCACTAACATTAAGAGCATATATAATAGGCTTTAAAGTAATTAAATTAAATGAACTAATAATTTTCTTTTCTTCATCATCTAAACCAAGTTTTCTAACAGGAATATTCTTCTCTAATGCATCTTTTATTCTTTCTAACAATTCTATTTCTTTGACATCATCTTTGTTTTTAGTAGTCATAGCCTTTTTACCAATTTTACCAATTCTTGTAGTAATAATTTCTAAATCTGAAAGAACTAGTTCTACATTAATAACTTCAATATCTCTTATTGGTTCAACATTACCATCAACATGAATAATATTTTCATCATCAAAACATCTAACAACCTCAACAATAGCATCTACTTGTCTTATATGTGATAGAAACTTATTACCAAGTCCTTCACCAGTACTAGCACCCTTTACTAGTCCTGCAATATCTGTAAATTCATAAGTAGTAGGAATAGTTCTCTCAGGAACATACATATTTTCTAATACTTCTACTCTCTTATCAGGAACAGTAACTACACCTACATTAGGATCAATTGTAGCAAATGGATAATTTGCAGCTAGTATATTCTTTTTAGTAATGGCATTAAATAAAGTACTCTTTCCAACATTAGGAAGGCCAACAATACCAGCAGTTAAACTCATTTATATCACTTCTTTCTTACCTAAATATTATAACAAAAATTAACTATAAAATAAACATTTTTATACAAGTAATTATAAATATTTTTTACTTATTTCACTTTAAGTCAAAATCTCAAAGTGTTTATCTGATCCAAAGTATTGTCTCAAATAAATATATCAGCCATATATATTAAATATAAACTGGGAGTATAAAATTTAAAAAAGTCATACCAAAGTATAACTTTTAATTTATAGCATAACATTAGAGCCAAATCCTATAGGAATACCAATAATATAAAACGCCAACATTATAACAAAATATAATATTACAAAAGCAATAGTATAAGGTACCATTAATGACATAGCATCAGTAATAGTAATAACATCATTCTTTCTCTTATTATAAATGTGTAAGAAACCAATTAGTATAACAAAGTAACTATATACTGGGGTAATGCCTTTAATACAAGAATCACCAGCTCTAAAGACAACCTCAGCAAATTCAGGAGTCATAGAACTTTGCATAAACATTGGAACAATTACTGGGGACAGCATAGCCCATTTAGTCGAAGCCATAGGAACAAAGAATGTTGATAAGGCCACTATTAAGAATGTAATGACTACAAGAGCAAGTCCAGATAACTGCATACCATTAAGTAATTCAGATAAAGATGCAACAACAAATAAACCTATATTAGTTTCTTTAAATATCATACAAAATTGTGAAGCAAAAAATATAAGTACTAATAAAGAAGCAACATCTTTTAAATAATAACTCATTCCTTCTACTAGATCCCTATTATTATTAATTGTCTTAACTCTCATACCATATATTAATGAACTAAATATAAGTAAGAATGAGAATATAGTAACAGAGCCTTGATAAAAGTACGAACCTTCGCCAAAGAGCATATCAACATATTTACTTTGACTAAGATCTAGGAATAGTCCAGAGAAAGGAAGACCCTTAATAATACAATACACAAGAAGAATGCCAATAATTAAGGTAGCAAGTAATGATATAGCAATACCTTTTCTTTCTTTTTTAGAAACCTCACCTAGTTGTGATGGTTCTTCTTCATCAAAAGAATACTTACCAAGCTTTGGTATGATAAATCTTTCTGTAACTACCATACCAACATAAGCCACAAGTATTGTACTAACTATAGTAAAAATAATATTGCCATACAAATTAACATTATAAGATGAATCAAGTATAAGTGCAGCCTTATTTGAATAAGTAGTTAACATACTATCTAATCTATTAACAACAACATTACTACCATATCCAAAGGTAATACCTGTAAAAGCAGCACAAATACCCGCAGATGGGTGTCTACCTAAATTCATAAATAATATTGCCGCTAAAGGAATTAATATTACATACCCAACTTCATAAAACATCGAAAAGATAACCCCAAGAAGTACAACTAAGAAAGTAAGTACTTTTCTTGGTAGCTTTTCACCAATTACCTTAAATAAAGAATTAAGAAAACCACTCTTATATCCTACACCTACTCCAAGTAAACCTATAATTAAATTACCAAGAGGAGCAAAACTAATAAAATTGTTTAACATATTACTAATCAAATATTGAAGCCCCGTCCTATTAAATAGATTATGAATATTAACAGTTTGTGTTGTTAAATCACCAGTAACCTCATTAACTACATAATAACTAGACTCTAAATTGAATATACTACCCAAACTACTAAGTATCATAACAGCTAAAGTAAGAATTAAAAATACTAAAGCTGGGTGTAGTCTAACTTTCTTTTTTTTCATTTTTAACCACCTTTTTTATTTTTTTATTAAAATCCACTCTAGGAAGCATTATTACTCTACTGCAATTAGTACATTTTATTTTAATATCTGCGCCTAATCTAATTATTTCAAACTCACTAGAACCACATGGATGTACCTTTTTCATGATAACTTTATCACCTAAATTATAATTCATTACAATTCACCTAGTTCCATTATATCATTTATTTTATACTAAGTAAATTATTTTTATTTTAATTTTATTAAATATAATAAGTAGAAAAGCATTATACTTAACACTTAAAATAAAGACATAAAATATTATAAGTGAACTATTGTAAAAAAATATTAGTTTTGATATAATTAAATGGTAAAAGAGGGATGATGAAGTGAGTAAAGAAAGAAGTAAAAGAAAAATAAGTGTACAAAAAATATTTAATCTAGTAAGTCTAATGTTCTTACTAGCATGTGTTATTTTTTATGGAGGAAGATTTATTAAATTATACATAGAAAATAACAAAGTAGAAGAAACAAATTCTATGGCTAAAAACATTAAAGAAAGCAATAAAGATAATAAAAATTTTAAAATAGTTAATGGTGAATACTATTTTAGCGGCACTAACATAAATAATTACGTCTCATATTCAAATTTATTATGGAGAATAATAAAGATAAATAATGATAATACAATTACTATGATATCAGATAGTAGTATAACATCACTAGCTAAAGGAGAAAGTAAAGAATATAATTCTTCATACATAAGTAAATGGTTAAATAAAAAAGATAGCGAAGAATATACTGGCATACTAGAAAATAATTTAAATAATATGAACAAATATTTAACATTTACCAAAACTTGTAAAGATGTAATCGAAGATACTAAAAACATATCATGTAAAGATTTAACTGAAGATACTTACATAACAATACCATCACTAAATGATTATGTAAACACTGGTGGTAATGATAGCTTTATGAATAATGAAGAATACTTTTATTTAATAAACAATAATAAAGAAAATAAATCTTGGTATATAGATAATGAAGGAAAACTTGGTAAAAGTAATGGTGCTGATGTAATAGGAGTTAAGCCAGTAATAACAATTAAAGCAACAATAGAAGCAACTGGTGGTGATGGTACAAAAGATAATCCATACACATTTGAAGGAGAAAATAGTTTATTCGGAAGTTATGTAAAACTTGGTAATGATATCTGGAGAATATATGAAATTAATGATAAAGAAGTAAAATTAGCACTAAATAATTATTTGATAATAAATAATGACGAACAAAAATACAATTATTCATCTAATGGATATCAATATAATGACACAAAAAATAAAACATTAGCTTACTATCTAAATAATACATATCTAAATAAATTAAGCTATAAAGATTTAATTAAAGAGACAAAGTTTGCTAATGGATTATATAGCAATACTACAAACTTTGATTATACTAAAGTACTTAAAGAGACAATAGATACTAAAATGTCACTACTTTCACTAGGAGACCCAATCTTAAATAATAAACTAACAAATTACTTTATGTCTACTGGAATAGATAAAAATAGCAATAATATGTATGTATTTCAAAATGATTTCAAGTTATATACAAAATCATCTTCAACAAGTTTAAAAATAGTACCAGTAATATCTATAGATAAAGATAAACTTACCAAAGGTACAGGAACTATAGATAGTCCTTTGGAGGTAGAATAATGAGAGAAAGAAAGAAAGTAAAAATATATAAAACAACCATTTTATTTATAATTCTAGATTTAATTGCAGCTTGGTGCTTCTTTATGATGTATGGTCCTTGGGATAAAATAAGAAATATGTATGTAAATACTGCGATGAAAACTATGCATCATCAATATTTTGCTAATATTTTCTATAATCAAAAAACAATAGATAAAATAATGGCTAGTAACTACTTCATATCATTTGAAGAAGATGCCGATACAGATGCAATAGTAATAGACACTAAAGAAAAATCAAAATATAAAGATAAATATGAGGAAGAATTATATACAAGAGAAAATCCTGATGATGACTACAAAGTAATTGATTTAAAAGTAGGAAATTCTAATGGATATCTAGTAGCCATCTATAAACCTGAAAAAGTAAGACTAATTTCCACAAAAGAATTTAATGTCGGTGGTAAAGGAGAAAGAATAACCACAATGTGTGAAAGATATGGTGGTTCAGTATGTATCAATGGTGGAGGTTTCCAAGACTCTGGATATGGTTCAGATATACCAACTGGAGTAGTTATTCAAGATGGAGAAATAACTTGGGGAGCAGATACTGTTGATACCGCTAGAGACAACATAATAGGACTTACTAAAGATGGAAAATTAAAACTAATGACCAATGCTACTGCCAACGAAGCATTAAAAGCAAATATAAATGATGCTATGGTATTTGGACCATTCCTGATAGTTAATGGAAAACCACTTGAAATAGTTGGAGATCCATGGGGTTATGCTCCAAGAGTAGCTATAGGACAAACGAAATCAGGTATAATATTATTTCTAGTAGTTGACGGGGAAAACTACATCAATGGTGCCAGTCTTCAAGATATGGTAGACATTCTAACTAGATATGGTGCATACAATGCTGCCAACCTAGATGGTGGTCAATCATCATCATTATCAATAAATGGCAAACTATATAATAATCCCCCAGCAGCAGCTAAAAGACAAGGTGGAAGATATGTAGTAACTGGATGGGGATTAATAAAATAATAACAAAATATCACTAGGATTTAGTGATATTTTTTTCATATTCATTTAACTTATCAATATAAACATCCTTAACATTATTAATAATAGCTTCAAATATAATATTTTCTATCCCCCTAGAAATAATTTTATCAAGACGCCTTGCCCCAAACTCATAAAAATCACTTTCTTTAATAATTTTATCAATTACATCATCGGCATAAGTAATATTAATATCAGAATGTTTTTTATTAATTATTTCGAGCTTATTAGAAATAATCTTTCTTACATCATCCTCACTTAGTCTATCAAAAGTCATAATACCATCAATTCTATTAATAAAGGATGTAGAAAATCTATTTTTTAAACCATTAATATTATCATTATTTTTATTGAAGCCAATATTGTTTTTTTCAAATCCAACATTAGAAGTCATAATAATAACCATATTATTAAATCTAATAGTAACACCTTTAGAATTTTTTATTTTTCCCTCCTCTAATATCTGATAAAATAAATTAATAACCGAAGGATGTGCCTTATCTATTTCATCAAGTAATAATACTGAATTAGGTTTATTTCTAATTTCTTCCAAAACATTTTTATTATCATCATATCCAATATATCCAGGAGAAGAACCAAGTATTTTATTAACCGATGTGCTATCACTATATTCACTCATATCAAGCCTAATAAAATTAGTCTCTCCTACTAGAAGTTTAGCATACTCTTTAGCCAAACATGTCTTACCAACTCCAGATGGACCAACAAATAGCATAGAATAACATCTATTATCACCATATTTAATTCTTTTAGTAATATTCATAAGACTATCAATGACATTATCATGACCAATAATAATACTCTTTAATTTTCTTTCCATTTCATAAATGCTATCTATATTATTACTAAGTATATCTTCAGTAGGTATTTTTACTCTATTACTAATAACCGAAGCAATATCAAAAGTAGTAACCTCATTTTTCTTAGCACTACAAGATAATTCTAACTCATTAAGTTCTGACATTAACTTAGCCTCTTTCTTTCTTATATCAAAAGCCTTATCAATATCATTATCAATAATAAAACTATTCTTTTCTTTACCTAGTCTATTAATTTCCTTCTTAATATTTTTTAATCTATCATTGCCAGTTTCTTTGATACTAACCCTAGCACAAACCTCATCTAATACATCTATTTCTTTATCAGGTCTATTTCTATCAAATAGATATTTTTCTGAAATATCAACTAAACTATTAAGTATATCATCACTAATAATGACATTATGATACTTTTCATATATATTTCTTATATTAAATAAAATATCTTTAGTTTCATTAATACTAGGTTCTTCAACACCTTTTGAAATCTTCTTTCCAAAGCAGAATCTTTTTCAATAAACTTCTTATATTCTTCAGTAGTAGTAGCTCCTATACATCTAATTTTACCCCTAGCTAAAGAAGGTTTTAATATATTTGAAGCATCTATTGCTCCTTCAGCACCACCTGCACCAACCAAAGTATGAATTTCATCTATAAATAAAATAATTTCTGTATTATCTTCAATTTCTTTAAGTACTTTTTTCATTCTTTCTTCAAATTCACCACGATACTTAGTACCAGCAACCATTGTAGCCATATCTAAAGAAATAACTCTCTTACCTATTAATCCAGATGGAACACCTTCATTAGCAATTAATCTAGATAGTTCTTCTACGATAGCGGTCTTACCTACACCAGCCTCACCAATTAAAATAGGGTTGTTTTTAGTTCTTCTACAAAGTATTTCCATTACTCTTCTAACTTCTTTTTCTCTTCCAATAACTGGGTCTAATTTACCATTCTTAGCCTCATTGGTAAGATCAACTCCTAAATCATCTATAAGCAGTTTTTTCTTCTTATTCTTCTTACTTTTCTTTATAAGACTAGTAGAGAAATCATCATACATAGACTCAATATCAATATCCATTCCAATTAATATTCTAATAGCAATACCCTCACCTTCTTCTAGCATAGAAAAAAATAAGTGTTCTAAAGTTACTTCGCCATCATTATTATCTTTACTATCCATAATAGCGGATTCAATTATCTTTCTAAGTAATGGTGTATATAAAAAGTATTCACTTTTCTTTTTACTAGTACCTACAACTTTAGATAGTTCTTCTTTAAAATTATCATAATAAAGATCATAATTATTCAATCTTTCAGTAATATTACTATTTGTTTTTAAAATAGAAAGAAGTAAATGTTCTGTTCCTATATATGGATGTCCTAAATCCAACATCTCTTTTTTTGCATTCATTAGTACTGTCTGTGCTTCTTCATTAAAGTTTCCAATCAT
>OHSJ01000876.1_pt1 | contig 10900 bp, 10 predicted proteins | sample 1578561 | NCBI WGS metagenome assembly OHSJ01 (sample SAMEA3879571, study PRJEB24766) | human gut metagenome | biome: human-associated habitat; feature: feces | place: USA | collected 1985/1987 | reverse complement strand
ACGGGAGTGAACAGTAACGTAAAATCAGCCGCAGGGGATATTTTCCACTTGTTATATCTATCCTAGCACAACCTCTTGTTTGATTCAAGCAAAAACGCAGAAGAAAAGGAAGGTTTTCTTCCTCTTCTCCTGCGTAAAACAGCACTATTTTATTTCTCAGGAAATATAATCTCCATTCTTGTTCCTTTTCCGTACTCACTATCCACCTGAACTTTCGCCCCGTGCAGAATTGCTCCATGCTTCACAATCGACAGTCCAAGTCCTGTTCCACCCCGTTCTTTCGAATGGCTCTTATCAACTCTGTAGAATCGTTCAAAGATTCTATCCTGATGTTCTTTTGGAATTCCGATCCCTGTATCACTCACGCGGACTTTCGGTCCTTCCAGTGTATTTCCTACCCAAATGGTTACATTTCCATTTTCTTTATTATACTTTACAGCATTTTCTGTAATGTTATAGATCATTTCATCCAGAATCTGACGGATTCCATGTATTTTCACAGATTCTCCTGTCAGTTCCATATGAATATTCCGCTGAGCCGCTGTAAGAGAAAGACGACTGACAATTTCTCTCGTCAGTTCAAATAAATCTACATCTTCTTTCTCAAGCTCAACAGATTCGTCATCTAGCTTTGATATTTTAATAATATCTTCAATCAATGTCAAAAGCCGACGTGCCTCCTTATAAATTGTCTCAGAAAATCTCGGAATATCCACCGGACGCACGAGTCCATTCATCATGATCTCTGCGTATCCGGAAATCGAAGTGAGCGGAGTTTTCAGCTCATGGGATACATTTGCAGAGAATTCTTTACGCATATTGGCCACAGCTTCTTTTTCTTTATTCTGCTTATCCATAGCTTCCAAAAGCGGGGTCATCTCCTCATATACAACATTATCCAGTGGGTTTTCCAAATCCAGATGAATTACAGGTTCCATCAGTCTGTTTGTCTGCCATTTTGCAAGAAACCAGGCAAGTACAAGTCCGATGATTCCAATCCCTATAACCACCGGCAAAATATTTAATGAAGTCCACATCAGACTATCCATTGATTTTGAAACACGGAGAACGTTCCCATCATCCAGAAGAACCGCATAATAATACAATTCTTTGCTTACGGTATCTGACATACGGATCTTCTCGCCTGCCCCATTCTTCAAAGCCTGCTGTACTTCGGCTCTGGTCTTATGATTCTCCATCGTACTTCCATCATTTCTGGAATCATACAGAACATCTCCCGTAGATGCGATCAGCGTCACTCGCGTTCCCTGATCCACATCATCCAGCTGTGCAAGATACTCTGTTCCTGACAGATCGACTGCCCGTTTGATATACGCTGCTTCCTGTTTGATCTCACCCTCAAGGATCTTCAGGTTCCGCTGATACACAACAACAGACATGATCAGATATATCGGAACTAAAATTGCAATCAGTATAAACATCATGCTTTTCTGAATTCGTTTTCTCACTTTCTCATATCCTCCAGACTTGTATTACGCTTCTCCACCGATCCGATATCCAACACCACGAACTGTCTTGACCAGACTGCCCTGCTCACCTAACTTCTGGCGGAGTGTCCGGATATGAACATCAACCGTTCTCGTCTCTCCATCAAAATCATATCCCCAGATCTCTGTCAGTAGCTGGTCTCTTGTCAGCACGATTCCCTGATTGCGCATCAATTTCTCAAGAAGTTCAAATTCCTTCAATGTCAGCACAACTTGCTCGCCATCTACTTTTACTTCATGTTTCTTCGTATCTAAGCTGATTCCTCCAACAGAAAGTTTCGTCTTATCCTGTTGCTTTCCACTTCTGCGAAGCACTGCTTTGATTCTGGAAATCAGCTCCATCATACCAAATGGTTTCGTCACATAATCATCCGCACCGGAATCCAATCCCACTACCTTATCATACTCTGACCCCTTCGCTGTCACCATGATCACAGGGATATCCTTTGTCTTTGATGAATTTTTCAGTTTCTTAAGAATCTCAAGTCCATCTTCCCCTGGAAGCATAATATCAAGCAAAACAAGCTCTGGCGTGTCAAACGCCAAAGCCTCCATAAATGCTGTCCCGTCTGCGAATCCTCTGGCTTCCAGTCCGGTTGTCTCCAGAGTGTAGATTACAAGTTCGCGAATGTTATCGTCATCTTCTACACAAAAAATCATATATTTCTTTCTCCTTCTAATGCATTACAGCACTATCCTTATGCACTCCGGTAATTGCAAATTCTACCCACTCGGCAATATTTGTCGCATGGTCTCCGATTCGCTCAAGATACTTTGTAACCATGATAAAATCAAAGAGTTTTCTTCCATCACGGCCATCACCCTCACGGATCAGCTGGATGATCTGATCCCGGATCTCATCAAAATAATCATCAATCTCATCATCATCATTCATGACTGTACGTGCAAGCTCCAGATCTTTCTCAACATATGCTGTTACACTGTTGCGAACCATTTTGCTTACGCCTGTTGCCATCGCTGTCAGCTTGTCAAGATTCTCATCCATCTTCTCCCACTTTGATGAAATGATGATCTCTGCGATATCAGAAGTCTGATCTCCGATTCGCTCCATATCTGTGATCATCTTAAGTGCTGCTGAGATTCTTCTGAGGTCTCTTGCGACCGGCTGCTGCTGGAGCAGAAGCTTCAGACAAAGTCTCTCGATATCTTTTTCAATCTGATCGATCTCTTCATCTTCTTTGATCACAATCTTAGCCTGTTCCGTGTTACCTTCCTTTAATGCCTGAGTTACCTTTGCAATTGCTGTTTCACACAACTCACCCATATGTGTAAGCTGTGTATCCAAAAGATGCAGCTGCATATCATATCTGTTACGCATAAATCAACCAAACCTCCCTGTGATGTAATCCTCTGTTCTCTTATCTTCAGGAATGGAGAACAATTTCTCAGTGTCATTATACTCAATCACTTCTCCTAAGAGGAAAAATGCTGTGTTATCCGATACACGGACTGCCTGCTGCATATTATGTGTTACCATAACGATAGTATAATCTTTTTTCAGTTCCATACGTCTGATTGCAATACGATGTCCATCGAGAGATACTATTTTCAGGTAGTTATTTTTGATTTCAAAAAGTTCACCGGTCATCAGCTTATTGGTTTCATTGGAGGCAATTGAGAAAATAGTCTGTCTAATCATCTCTTTTAATGTGAATTGAGAGATAGTAAGACTTTCTTCTTTCTCAATCAGTGGGAGATATGCAAAATCTTCTCCGGATTTACCAGGTATCGTGAATTTTGCTTTCTCACAGGTAATGGTGGCAGTAAGTTTCTCATCTGTTTTAATAGTTACCGTATTGTCTGGCAGTCGACGAATGATTTCATAGAAAATTTTTGCATCCAGCGCAATGATTCCTTTTTCTTCAATGATTCCATCAACAATTGTTTCTATACCGAGTTCCATATCATTAGTGGTAAATTTGATCTGGTTTGTTGTTGCATCCATGAGGATACATTCCAGTATTGGCATGGTGGTTTTTGATGGAACTGCTTTGAGTGCGATACTTACACTTTTTAACAGACTTGATTTGGAGCAGATAATTTTCATAATGTGTATAACTCCCTTTCTGGATAAATTGTGGTTTTTATAAATATATTTATAGAAAAAATCCGCCGTAACCGCCGTAGGGGGCCAGATTTTGTGAAAAACTCCCGCGAGGCCGGTGTTTTCAGGGTTTTTCGGGTGGGATAACTTTGTGTAAAAGTGGTAGTTTTGGATGTGAATAACCCGGGGATAAAATTACCGCCGTTTTTTCGCAAAAAAGTTGTACACATCTCTCCACATACAATCAACACGTTATACACCAGTAATGTGGAAAACTTCCCTAACCTTGTGGATTAATCTTCTTTTTCAATATATCAATGGTATTTTTTAAGTTATCGTCGGTCTGCAATTCGTTTTCAATCTTCTCGATACCGTGCATAACAGTAGTATGGTCACGGTTTCCAAGAGCTTTTCCGATATTTTTCAAAGGTGTGGAGATGATTTCGCGGCAGAGATACATAGAAACCTGGCGTGGCATGACGATTTTTGAGTTTCGTTTGTTTCCGCTTAGGTCCGCAGGTGTTACTCCATAATGTTCGGCAACAACGGAGATGATGTATTCTGGTGTGATCACCTTTTTTTCATCCGGAGAAATAATATCTTTCAGTGCCTGTTCTGCAAGTTCAAGTGTAACTTCTTTTTTCTCAAGCTTGGCTCCGGCCATGACCTTGTTGAAAGCACCTTCCAGCTCACGGATGTTGGATTTAATATTGGTAGCGATGTATTTGATAACATCTTCACTGATGCTGTAACCGTTCATTTCTTCATTTTTATGAAGGATCGCCATTCGAGTTTCATAATCTGGCAGCGTAATATCTGCGATCAGACCCCATTCGAACCGGGAACGGAAACGTTCTTCCAGGATTTCCATATCTTTCGGAGGTTTATCGGAAGATATGATGATCTGTTTTTTGGCACTGTGGAGACTGTTAAATGTATGGAAAAATTCTTCCTGTGTGGATTCTTTTCCTATAATAAACTGAATATCATCGACGAGAAGAACGTCAATATTCCTGTATTTTTCACGGAATTTGCTCATTGCCGTATTATTTCCGTTTCGGATGGTTTCGATCAGTTCATTTGTGAATTCCTCACTGGTTACATAGAGAACCCGGCTGTTTTTGTCGTGTTCCAGTATAAAATGAGCGATGGAATGCATAAGATGCGTTTTTCCGAGACCGGCTCCGCCGTAAATAAACAGAGGATTATAGGTATCTCCTGGTGATTCGGCAACTGCGAGTGCTGCTGCCTGGGCGAATTTGTTGTTGCTTCCTACTACGAAAGTATCGAAAGTATATTTTGGGTTTAAATGAGCTTCTTCGTAACGTGTATCATGATTCTGTTTATCATAGGAAGGTTTTTTTTCTTCTTCTTTCTCGAGGAGATCTTTTTTCAGAACAAATCGCACTTCACATTCTTCCATGCCTGTCAGTACACAGATTGTAACCTGAAGAGGTATTTTGTAGCGTTTACTGATGTAATTGACACCAATTGCCGCCTGTTCTGAAGGAACTGCCACTGTTATCAGACTTCCGTCAACCTCATAAACTTCCAGTGGCTTAAGCCAGGTATTAAAAGGGACATCATTCACCTCATATTCAGATTTGACAGTTTGCAGGATCTCCTCCCATTTTTCAATAACAGCGTTCATTTTTTCCTCCCATGAGTAATATAATAACCCCAGTCTGCGACTGGAGACAGATATCCTTTTATATATTACAATGAAAATGGGGTTTTAGCAATGGAAAACGTTGAGATTTTGGGGAAAACAATGTGGATAATTTGGGGAAATTACTGTGGATTAGGGTGGAAAATAGTGTATAACTGGGAAATCGGTTTCCATAAGTTAACGAGGTGTGGAAAATACGGAGAATTTATGTGTATAAAATTGTCCACTGTCAAAATACCGCAAATAAAGGGATTTTTTGAAGATGCTATAAAAAATCATCCTGAAAAAGTGGATAGTTTTACTGGTAATCCACTAGTTATCCACAAGTTATCCACATTTTGTGGATAATGTTACGTAAACCATAAGCGTAATCCACATAATGATAAAAAATAAAAACCACGAAGCAGGCGGTATTTTTCAAACCCCTGATTTTATCGGGTTTTTTGCAATTTTCCCTTGACGAAAAGGAGGTTTATTTATATAATTGAAACGATGTTCTGAATGATAAGTTATTTCATAACAATTATTAAAATAGATAAAGGAGGTGCTTTACCTATGAAGATGACATTTCAGCCAAAAAAGAGATCCAGAGCTAAAGTTCACGGCTTCAGAGCTCGCATGAGCACAAAGGGCGGACGTAAAGTATTAGCTGCAAGAAGATTAAAAGGAAGAAAACAGTTATCAGCATAAGCTGTAAGACCGCATTTATGTGGTCTTTTCTTCTATCCGGAGAAATATCCGCGCAGGCGGTATGATTAAGGAGGATCCGTTTGATCAGATCAGAGTCCTTAAAAAAGAATCAAGATTTTAAAGTTGTATATCAGAACGGAACATCATACGCGAATCGGCTTCTGGTGATGTACGTGCTGAAGAATCAGCACATGAAGAATCGTCTGGGAATATCAGTAAGCAAAAAAGTAGGGAATAGTGTGGTTCGCCACAGACTCACCAGACTGATCAGAGAAAGTTATCGTCTCAACGAAACAGATTTTGACAGTAACCTTGATATTGTAGTAGTAGCGAGAGCTTCAGCCAAGGGCAAAGGCTTTCACGAGATCGAGAGTGCTTTTATGCATCTTGCAAAAAAGCATCATATAACAGGGAATGAACATGATAAAGAAATTTCTGATTAAGATGATAAGACTCTATCAAAAATATATATCGCCGATGAAGAGAACGAAATGTCCTTATATTCCCACATGTTCTCAATATGGTTTGGAAGCAATCGAAAAATATGGCGCATTCAAGGGCAGTCTTCTTGCGGCATGGAGGATCCTGCGATGCAATCCTTTTTCCCATGGAGGCTATGACCCTGTGCCATGAATTATTTTGTGACTGTTTGGCCTCTTTTTCCCGGGGCGAAATAGTTACCGGACTTTTACAATTGAATAAGAAGTCTAGGAGGAAATGAATTTGGAACTGTTTTTAGCAACAAAAACCGGAACTCCTATTATCGGACAGATCGCGTCTGTGATGGGATGGATCATGGATGGCATATATAAGATGCTTGACGGCCTGTTCGGAATCCAGAACATTGGTCTTTGTATCATTATCTTCAGTATTCTTATCTTTGCCTTTATGACACCGCTGCAGATCAAGCAGCAGAAATTCTCCAAGTTAAGTGCGATCATGCAGCCCGAGATCCAGAAGATCCAGAAGAAATATCAGGGTAAAAAAGATCAGGACTCCATGATGAAAATGAACGAAGAAACCCAGGCTGTTTATCAGAAATATGGTGTTTCTCCAACCGGTAGCTGTGTACAGTTAGCCATTCAGATGCCTATTCTGTTTGCTCTGTATCAGGTTATCTACCGGATTCCTGCTTACGTTGGAAGTGTAAAGAACATTTTTACTGGTGTAGTTGACAACCTGTTAGCTGTAAACGGATACACAGATATCCTGCAGCAGTTTATCACAGACCATTCCATGACACGAGTACGTCTCGTTATGGACAGTGCCGGAAATGCTACAAGTAACTCTATTGTTGATTTTCTGTATGCACTTTCTCCTTCCCAGTGGAAAGAGTTGGCACAGATGGATCAGTTTTCAGGATTTTCTGATGCGATTACAAAAGCATCCGGAAATATTTCCAAGATGCAGGGCTTCTGTGGCCTGAATATCGCAGATCAGCCGCTGTACTATATCATGGAGTTCTTCAAAAATCATGGTTCTCTGTTACTTGCGATCGTAGCACTTCTGATCCCGGTTCTTGCATGGGCAACTCAGATGCTGAACCTGAAGCTTATGCCACAGGCTGCAACACAGCCGGCAGACGGAAATGATCAGGCCAGCGCAATGGCAAACTCCATGAAAACCATGAACATGGTCATGCCTCTGATGTCTGCATTCTTCTGTTTCACATTCCCGGTTGGTCTTGGTATCTACTGGATCGCCAGTGCTGTCGTGCGAAGTGCCCAGCAGTTTGCCATCAACCGTCATCTTGATAAGATGAACATTGATGATCTGGTTAATGAGAATATGAAGAAGATCGAAGCAAAGCGTGCGAAGGAAGGACTTCCGCCGCAGAAGATCACCAATCAGGCTCATCAGTCCGCCAAGAATATCAATAAACCTGTGATCAATAAGGGTAACAGCGGAAACAACGGTGCTTCAGACAGAGCACAGAAGGTTGATACTGCTTATGAGAAGGCAAGAAATGCAAAACCAGGCAGCATCACAGCCAAAGCAAATCTCGTAAGAGACTTTGATGAGAGAAATAAGAAGAAATAATCAGGAACGGAGGGGTTCGTAATGGAGGATTACATTCAGTTTTCAGCAAAAACAAAGAATGAAGCTATCACAAAAGCGTGTCTTGAGCTTGGAACTTCCAGTGACCAGCTTGATATTCAGGTTATCAGTGAAGGCAGCTCCGGATTCTTCGGAATCGGCAGCAAACCTGCCGTGATCAAAGTTCGCAGAATCGAGCCAGTTTCTGATATGCAGGAGATCGATGAACTGGTAGAGTCCGTGAAACTGGACGCTATTAAAGAAGAGAAGAAATTAGACAAGCCTTTTACTCCAAATGTAAAGAAAGAATCTGCACCGAAGGCAGCTCCTGTAAAGGAGAAGAAACCGGTAAAAACAGAGTCTGTACAGGCGGAGAAAACATCTGAAGAGGCACCTTTGAAGGCTGCAGCACCGAAGGAAAGACCTGCAAGAGATTCCCAGGGTAAAGCAAAACCTGCACGTGAGAAACAGCCGAGAGCTCCGAAGGAGCGCCAGCCAAAGGAAACACGTGAAAAAGCACCGAAGCAGGGCAGACCGGTAGAGATCCTGACTGATCCGGAGAAGATCAAAGAGGTTGAGGAGAGAGCAGTAGTATTTCTTCGTGATGTATTCGGATCCATGGATCTTGGAGAAGTGGAGATCACATCGAAATACAACACAGCTGACGGTTCTCTGGATGTAGATTTTGAAGGTGAGGATATGGGTATCCTGATCGGAAAAAGAGGTCAGACACTGGATTCTCTTCAGTATCTGACAAGCCTTGTAGTAAACAAAGGCGAGTCTACTTACATTCGTGTAAAGCTTGATACAGAGGACTACAGACGCCGCCGTAAAGAAACTCTGGAAAACCTTGCAAGAGGAATCGCCTTCAAGGTAAAGAAAACCAGAAAACCGGTAGTTCTGGAGCCGATGAATCCATACGAGAGAAGAATCATCCATGCATCTCTGCAGGGCAACCGCTATGTAGAGACAGTCAGTGAGGGAGAAGAACCTTACAGACATGTAGTGGTAAAACTGAAACGTAATAATTACTGATTCAGTGGTAAGAATATAAGCCGTATCCCGGAGCGTTAAGCTTCGTGGATGCGGCTTTTTTTCATAAAACCGGAAAGTCAAGCGGATATTCGCAATGGAAGCAGGGGACTTACTTGATTTGGTTAAAAATTATCATTGCAATCTCCACAACAATTCTTTATAATCATTGAAGAGCAAATAATAAAAGATATTTCTGCAGCGGACATCCGGAATGCAGAGATCAGCTTTATAAATATGGAAACTGACAGAAGATGTTATTCTAGGTGAAAGCGTGAATAACACGTGTTTTTTGCGTGTAAAAAGCTTTTCCGGAGTAACATTTTTGCGTTTAACCGGATAAACTGTGCAGCAGTTATCTGATGCAGAATTACATAGCAGATGCGGATGCTTTTATCCGCCTGATAAAGGAGAGTGAAAAATGGAAGAGACAACGATTGCGGCGATTTCCACGGCCATGAGTGCATCGGGAATCGGAATCGTCAGGATCAGTGGCCCGGAGGCCTTCGAGATCGCATCCAGAGTATACCGTTCTAAAGGAGGGAAAAAATCTCTGAAAGACGTTCCAAGCCACACGATCCATTATGGATATATCTATGATAGTGAAGAAATGGTAGACGAAGTTCTGGTCATGGCCATGCGCGCACCAAGAACCTATACAGGGGAAGATACCATAGAAATCGACTGCCACGGCGGTGTTTTGGCTATGAAAAAAGTACTGGAAACTGTGCTGAAAAACGGAGCCATTATTGCCGAACCGGGAGAATTTACCAAGCGTGCATTCCTCAATGGAAGGATCGATCTTTCCCAGGCAGAAGCCGTTATGGACGTGATACAGTCCAAAAATGAGTACTCATTAAAGAATTCTGTAGGCCAATTAAAGGGTTCAGTCCGAAAAACCGTACAGCAGATCAGAGAAAAATTACTGTACCATATAGCGTACATTGAATCGGCATTAGACGACCCGGAGCACTATGATCTGACAGGATACTCAGAAGAATTAGAGCAGATCGTAGCAGAAGAAAAAGAAAAAATACAGAACCTGTTAAAAACATCCGGAGACGGAAAGATTATTCAGGAAGGCATCCGGACAGTAATCCTGGGCAAGCCAAACGCAGGAAAATCATCTCTGCTGAATCTGCTTCTGGGAGAAGACAGAGCCATCGTAACCGACATCGCAGGAACCACCAGAGACGTCCTGGAAGAGTACATCAACCTGCACGGGATCACATTAAAGATCGCCGACACAGCCGGAATCCGCCAGACGGAAGATATCGTTGAGAAGATCGGCGTATCCAAAGCCAAAGAAATGGCAGCAGATGCGGATCTGATTCTCTATGTCGTAGATTCCTCCGTACCGCTGGATGAAAACGACGAAGAAATCATAAAAATTTTGCAAGAGAAAAAGACAATTGTCCTCTACAGCAAGACAGATCTTAAATCTGCTATAGATATAGAAGATTTGAAGTCCAGAATAAACCAGCCGGTAATTCCAATCTCTGCAAAAGAAGAAACAGGAATTACGGATCTGGAAGAAAAAATCCGGGAAATGTTCTTCAGTGGGGAGATAAACTTCAATGATGAAGTATATATCACGAATGAGCGCCACAGGCAGGAACTTCTGAAAGCGAAGGAGAGTCTTTCTCTGGTAGAGAACAGTATAGAGAGCGGAATGCCGGAGGATTTTTATTCTATAGATCTGACGGATGCGTATGAGAGTTTGGGAAGGATTCTGGGAGAATCACTTGGGGAAGACCTTGTTAATGAGATATTCTCTAAATTTTGTATGGGCAAGTAGTTCCCACGAGGGTTGCGTGAGTACGCAGGGATTTATGCATATGCATAGGCATAGGCTGCGGAAGCCCGCAGAGGTATTTCACATTGGAATGTGAGAAAACC
>OHSJ01000867.1_pt1 | contig 10977 bp, 10 predicted proteins | sample 1578561 | NCBI WGS metagenome assembly OHSJ01 (sample SAMEA3879571, study PRJEB24766) | human gut metagenome | biome: human-associated habitat; feature: feces | place: USA | collected 1985/1987 | reverse complement strand
ATATTGTCGCCTTAAAAGAGCGTACGGGCCACTCTACCGTTGCCGTTACTGATGACGGGACGGCCAAGGGCAAGCTGGTTGGAATTGTCACCAGCCGGGACTACCGTCTGAGCCGTATGTCTCTGGACTGCAAAGTTAAAGAGTTCATGACCAAATTTGAAGATCTCATCTGGGCCAGCGACAAGACCTCTCTGAAAGAAGCCAACGACATCATCTGGGAAAACAAACTGAATACCCTGCCGATTATTGATGACGAAGGCCGTCTTTTGTACATGGTATTCCGCAAAGACTATGCAACCCACAAAGAATATCCGCTGGAACTTCTGGACAGCAAAAAACGCCATATCGTAGGCGCAGGCATTAACACCCGCGACTATGCAGAACGCGTACCGGCACTGGTTAATGCAGGCGTTGACGTACTCTGCATCGACTCTTCCGAAGGTTACAGCGAATGGCAGAAAATTACTCTGGCATGGATTCGCGAACATTACGGCGACAGCGTAAAAGTTGGCGCAGGCAACGTAGTTGACGCAGCAGGCTTCCGTTTCCTTGCCGAATGCGGCGCAGACTTTGTTAAAGTAGGTATCGGCGGCGGCTCTATCTGCATTACCCGTGAACAAAAAGGTATCGGCCGCGGCCAGGCAACCGCAGTAATTGAAGTTGCCAAAGCACGTGACGAATATTATAAGGAAACCGGCATTTATGTGCCTATCTGCTCCGACGGCGGCATTGTTTACGATTACCACATGACTCTTGCACTGGCAATGGGCGCAGATTTCCTGATGCTTGGCCGTTACTTTGCACGCTTTGATGAAAGCCCGACCAACAAAGTTAACATCAACGGCAACTACATGAAAGAGTACTGGGGCGAAGGCAGCAACCGTGCCCGCAACTGGCAGCGCTACGACCTGGGCGGCGCACAGAAACTTTCCTTTGAAGAAGGCGTTGACTCCTATGTTCCGTATGCAGGCAGCCTGAAAGACAACGTAACCCTTACCCTTAACAAAGTACGTTCCACTATGTGCAACTGCGGCGCGCTTAATATTCCCGAACTGCAGGCCAAAGCAAAAATTACTCTGGTATCTGCAACTTCCATTGTTGAAGGCGGCGCACACGACGTTATTCTTAAAGACAACAGCATGAATAATTACGTAAAATAATATTATAAAAATGTAAAAGTAGTTTTACCTGATTGACATATTTGTAATCTAAAGGTAAAATTATCTCATAATGTTTTTAGAGGAAGGTGCTGTTTGATATGAATTTAAAAAAATTGGCTCTTTGTGCTGTTGCCGGCGTAATGGCAGCTTCAATGATTTTTGCTGCAGGCTGCGGCGGCGATAAAGCATCAGACAAAAAAGTTTTAAAAGTTGGCATGGAATGTGCTTACGCTCCTTATAACTGGTCTCAGAACAGTGCGGACGGCGGTGCCGTAAAAATTGCGGGCAGCAACGAATATGCTTATGGCTATGACGTAATGATGGCCAAAAAACTTGCCGATTCCATGGGCGCTGAACTGGAAATCCAGAAAATTGAATGGGACGGCCTTGCACCGGCTGTTGTAAGCGGCAAAATTGACGCTGCCATCGCAGGTATGTCAATTACCTCCGAACGCAAACAGTCCGTAGACTTTACCAAACCGTATTATTATGCAAATGTAGTTGCACTGGTTAGAAAAGACACCCCGCAGGCAAAAGCAACCAGCGTTGAAGAATTGCGCGGCGCAACTGCTACCAGCCAGCTGAACACCATCTGGTATGATCAGATTGACCAGGTTCCGGAAGTTAACAAACTGCCTGCCATCGACAATGTACCGGGCATGATTGTTGCTTTAACCTCCGGTAAATGCAACCTTATCGTAACCGATATCCCGACTGCCAAAGCTGCTGCTTTTGCAAACCCCGAACTGACCGTTCTCCAGTTCCCAGAAGACAAAGGCTTTAAAACTTCCAAAGAAGATGTTGAAATCGGCATTGCCATTAAAAAAGGCAACAAAGAACTGAAAGACGCTATGGACGCAGTTCTTGGCAAAATGACCCCTGCTGATTTCGATAAAATGATGGATGAAGCTATTCAGAAACAGCCGCTGGCAAAATAATATTTAACTTATGCTTTTTAAGGGGCCGGTTTAATCCGTCCCCTTCTTTCCGTATTTATTTCGATTGTATTAATGACTTAATGTTAGGTGGTTAAATTATGGCTACAATGCCCGATTCTTTCTTTTCGTGGGTAGTTTTTCTGCTGAATGAATACGGCGCCACTCTTTTGCAGGGCGCAGGCGTAACCCTTCTTTTGGCACTGGTCGGTACATTTATCGGCTGTGTAATCGGTCTTGCAGTAGGCATCTGCCAGACAATTCCCGAAGACCCCAACGGCAGTTCTTTTAAACAGGCACTTGTTAAAGGCTTGAAAGCCGTTTTATCTTCTTACGTAGAAATCTTTCGCGGTACACCAATGATAGTACAGGCAATGGTTGTATATTATGGTGCGATGAGCCTGTTTGATATTGATATGTCGGCAATGTTTGCCGGTTTCCTTGTTGTTTCCATTAATACCGGTGCGTATATGGCAGAAACTGTGCGCGGCGGCATTGAATCAATTGATGAAGGCCAGCGCGAAGCTGCCGTTGCCATTGGCATGGACCATTTCCAGACCATGCGCTATGTAGTTTTGCCGCAGGCTCTGCGCAACATTATGCCGCAGATTGGCAACAACCTTATCATCAATATTAAAGATACTTCTGTATTGAATGTTATTTCCGTTACAGAGCTTTATTTTGCTTCTAAATCGGCGGCAGGCGTTTATTACAGATACTTTGAAATTTTCTTCATTACCTGCGTAATTTATTTTATTATGACTTTTACGGCTTCCAGAATTTTACGCTGGCTGGAAAGCAAAATGGACGGCCCGAAAGATTATCAGCTGGTAGAGTATGACCCCATGGCTGACCCGTGTGGCCATTTTCAGGTAACTAACAAGAAAGGGCGGTAACAGAAATGGCAGACGAAAAAGAATTGCTGTTGTCCGTTCAGGATTTAAAAAAACAGTTTGGTGAACGTGAAATTTTAAAGGGCATCAGTTTTGATGTAAAAAAAGGTGACGTTGTTTGTATTATCGGCCCTTCCGGCAGCGGCAAATCCACGCTTATCAGATGCGTTAACTTTTTGGAGCAGCCTACGGGCGGCGTTATTGCCTACCGCGGGCAAAATGTACTGGAAAGCTTTAAAAACCTTGCTTTGTACCGTACCAAAGTAGGTATGGTATTTCAGCAGTTCAACCTGTTCAATAATATGACCGTGCTTGAAAACTGCATGGTCGGGCAGGTTAAAGTGCTCGGCAAAGATAAGGACACGGCACACAGTACGGCAATGAAGTATTTGGAACATGTCGGTATGGCAAGTTACATCAATGCCAAGCCGCATCAGCTTTCCGGCGGGCAGAAACAGCGTGTTGCCATTGCCCGTGCTCTGGCGCTTGAACCGGAAGTGCTTTTAATGGACGAACCTACTTCGGCGCTTGACCCTGAAATGGTTGGCGAAGTTTTGGCTGTAATGAAAGAACTGGCCGACGAAGGCCTGACGATGGTAATTGTAACGCATGAAATGGCTTTTGCTCGTGATGTATCTTCGAGAGTAATTTTCATTGACCAGGGTGTTATCGCAGAAGAAAGCAGTCCGGAAGAAATTTTCTCTGCGCCTAAAAACCAGCGCACCAAGGACTTTTTAAGCCGCTTTAATTTAGGCAAACAGTAAAAACTTAAAGGATTTTTCTCCTGCTTGTAGAATTTTACAGCAGGAGATTTTTTATATATAACCCGAAAGGATTTTGCCAATGTTAAGAAAATTACTTTCTTTTATATGCTGCATATTATTTTTAACGCTTTTAAATACGGCCGGCGCTGCTGGCAGGGGCACTATTTTATTTGTGCCGCTCGATAACCGCCCGGTATGCCTGGAGTATTCCGTAAACAGCATGCAGGCAGCAGGCTGGAACGTGGAAACGCCGCCGGAAGAATATATTGCTTCCAATCACCGCAGCGGCAATCCGGATAAGCTGTATGAATGGCTGGCAGAACGTGCGCCGCTGGCGAATGCCGTTATTGTGTCTTCCGACGCCATGCTGTACGGCGGGCTTGTGGATTCGCGCACGCACCATATTGACCGCGAAGTTTTAAAAGAACGTGCCGAACGCCTTGTAAGCTTAAAAGACCTTGGCGGCGACCCGCTGGTTTATGTTTTTACAACCATTATGCGTTCTCCGCGCGCCAGTGCGGCACCTGTGGAACCGCCGTATTATGCCGAATGGGGCAGCCGCATTTTTCAGCTTGGCGAGCTTGAAGACAGGGAAGATTTAAAAGAAATTACAAGGCGTGAACGTAAAGATTTAAAACGATTGAGAAAAGAAATTCCGGCTGAGGTACGCGCCGATAATATGAAACGCCGTGCCTTGAATATTGAAATGACGGAACTTTTACTGCATGGTGTGGAAAGCGGCGACTTTGATTACATGCTGATTGGCCGCGACGATACGGCACAGTTTTCACAGGCACATAAAGAAGCACGCAAAATGGGCATTCTTGTAAGCGAACTGCCGAAAGAACGCATCCGCTTTTTTGCCGGTGCCGACCAGCTTGGCATGGTGCTTTTGAACAGAGCGGCAAACCGTTTAAGCTACGATATTCCTATGGTTTTTGCAGCGTATGGCGACGGCAAAGGCAAAAATACCATTCCTTCGTATGAAGATGACCCCGTGGATATTAGCGTAAATGAACATATTCACGCCGTTGGCGGCTGGCCTACCAAATACCTGCACCGTGCGGATATGGTGCTTTTGGTAAACACACCTGCAAGCGGAGTAACGCTCGAGGCTTCGGCACCTTCGAATAACGGTACCGTAACCAGACAGCAGGAACGCTTTATGAAAAAATTGGATTATTTTATGCAGCAGAATAAGCCTGTTGCGGTTGCCGATATTGCCTATAGCAACGGTGCTGATAATGCGCTGGTAAAAAAACTTTTTAATGAAGGCAAGGCTTACAGGGTAGCAGCATACGGCGGCTGGAACACTGCCGGAAATACTATCGGCTTTGCTCTGTCGCAGGGGCTTTTGGCACCGCGTATGACGGAAGCGGGCAAAGATAATCTGCTTAATATACGTTATCTTGATGACTGGGCTTATCAGGCCAATGTACGCATGAAAGTATCGGCAGAATTAATCTGGCCCAACCACTGGCCTAACAGCGGGCTTAACAGCGAGCAGCTTGTAGCGGCAGAAAAAATGATTGCAAAAGAAATGAAGAATACCGCAGCGCCGCTTATGACGGAAAAAACTGTTGATGAGTATAAGTTTAATCTGCCGTGGCAGCGCATGTTTGAAGTACGTGTAGCACAAAAATAACTTTACGGATGGTGAGTACGTGGAATTTGCAAATAAGCTTGTTTTAAACAGCGGTTTTGTTTTTGATTATACCAACATGTTGGGTGAAGGCAGAATTAAAACAGAAGATTTGCAGGAAATGGAAACTGCCATGCAAAAAGCCCGTGACGCAGTTAACGAAATGCGCGCCAGCGGCACGGCCTATAACCATCTTTCGAAAGATGGCACGCCTGAACCCGTATATTTTACGCGTTTGCCGGAAATAAAAAACGGCAATCCCAATACGCCGGTATCTTTGCAGAAATTAAAAGATTTTGGCGATTATTTGCGCACGAATGTTGATGCGGTTGTATTTTTAGGCGTTGGCGGCTCGTATTTGGGCAATAAGGTATTGTTTGATATTGGTGCCGGGCCGAGCTGGAACTCTATGGGTGAAAAACGCCGCAACGGATATCCGCGCATCTATTTTTCCGGCAATAATTTGGACGCAGGCCAGTGCGAAGAAATTATGAATGAGCTGCGTTACTGGTCGGTACATGCCTGGCCTAAGAAAAAACGCTTTAAGGTAATGCTGGTGCCGATTTCCAAATCCGGTTCAACGCTCGAAACGCTGGCTTCGTTTATTTATTTTTATGAAGCGTGCAATAAAAGCGTTATGTTTGATACCGAAGTTACCGCCGTTACAGACCGCAATCCCGAAGCCGGTTCGCCGCTGTTTGCGCTGGCACAGAAGCATGGCTGGCGGTGCTTTGATATTAAAAACGGCATTGGCGGGCGTTTCAGCGTGCTTACGGACCCGGGGCTTGTTACGGCTGCCGCTATCGGCATGAACGTGGAAGAACTGCTTAAAGGTGCGGGAGATATGGAAGAAGCCTGCCGCACGGATGATGTGTACGCAAATCCGGCTTTAATGAACGCCGCATTAAAAAATATTGCTTCTGAAAGGTACGGCTGCCACATAGAAGTTTTTATGGGCTACGGCGAGCGTTTAGGGTCGCTGGGGCAGTGGTATGTGCAGCTCCTGGCCGAATCGCTCGGCAAAAAGCACAACAGAAACGGCGAAATAGTTTATTACGGACGCACTCCGGTGCCTGCCGTAGGCACAACCGATATGCACGCGCAGACGCAGCTGCATCAGGATGGCATACGCAATAAGGTTGTACAGTTTTTGCAGATAAAAAATATGCCTGGCGATATTGTGCTTGGCATGCCCTTTGAAGAACCTGCGTTTAAAAAGTATAATGGGCTCAATATGTCTGATGCTTTGGCAATGGCGCTTGATTCCAATGCGGAAGCCTTGAACAGCGACAAACGGTTTAATGCGCGTTATGTTCTGCCGGAAATGAATGCCTATCATTTAGGCGAGCTGTTTTACTTTTTAATGCTCAGCGTGGCTTATGAAGGCGAACTTGCCAATGTCGATGCTTTTGACCAGCCCGGCGTTGAAGCTTATAAGAAAATTATGAAGGCTAAATTTGCTGAACGCAGCAATTAAAGAGCGGAGGCTTGTTATGAAAAAATTTTTGGCGGTACTTTTATTAATGCTTGGAATGACCAATTTTTGCTGGGCGCAGGAAAATGCACAAACAGGAGAGAACGCAAAAATGCATGAATTTATGTTAAAAGCGGTTGCTGAAGCAGAAAAGAACATTATCAGCAAGGACGGCGGCCCGTTTGGCGCTGTTATTGTTAAAGACGGAGTTATAGTAGGCACCGGCCATAACGAAGTATTAAAAAATAATGACCCTACCTGCCATGCGGAAATACAGGCTATCCGCGATGCCTGCCGTAATTTAAAAACCTTCGATTTAACCGGCTGCGAACTTTATACTTCATGTTATCCCTGCCCGATGTGCCTTTCGGCTACTATCTGGGCTAACATAAAAAAGGTTTATTATGGCAACACTGCGGAGGATGCCGCTGATATCGGCTTCCGCGATGATTTTATTTATAAGTTTATTGAAGGCGGCTGCAAAGATGTGCAGGTGCTGGATTTGGAACAGCAGCAGCGTGACGAAACCATTGTAACTTTTAAAAAATTTGCAGAGCAGACAGAAAAAACTATTTATTAAGTTGACTGTATTTTATGCTCATAGTATACTTGATAGAGGACAGCGGCGTTCAGCTCTGAGCGCCGTTTTTAATTACTGATAAGTCCGTTTATAACAGGAGGAATTGAAAATGAAAATGGAATTCTCCAAAATGCACGGCTGCGGCAATGATTATGTTTATGTAAACTGCATGGAAAAAGAAGTGCCCAATCCCGGTGCTGTTTCCGAATATGTAAGCCACAGGCGTTTCGGTATCGGCTCTGACGGCCTTATTTTAATTATGCCTTCCGACAAGGCAGATTTCAGAATGCGTATGTTTAACGCCGATGCTTCCGAAGGCAAAATGTGCGGCAACGGCATCCGCTGCGTGGCAAAATATGTTTATGATAAAGGATTAACCGATAAAACCACTTTCACGATAGAAACCTTATCCGGCATTAAAACTATTGACGTAACCTTAAAAGACGGAAAAGTTGCAGAAGCTTCCGTCGATATGGGCAAACCTGTTTTAAAATGCACGGACATTCCGATGATTAGCGACCACTTTGTATTTGTTGACCAGGGCCTTGTAATTGCTGAAGACGTTGTTTATAACGGTACTGCCGTATCTATGGGCAATCCGCATTTTGTAACTTTTGTTGATGATGTGGACATCCTTGACCTTGAAAAATTAGGGCCTTTGTTTGAACATCACAAACTTTTCCCGGAAGGCGTTAATACCGAATTTGTACAGGTAATTGACAAAAACACCGTAAAATTCCGCGTATGGGAACGCGGCAGCGGCGAAACCTGGGCCTGCGGCACCGGCGCCTGCGCTGTTGCGGTAGCCTGCGTAACTCTTAATAATGCCGGCAAACGTGATGAAGAATTAAAAGTCATAGCCAAGGGCGGCGAACTTAAAGTAACCTACCGCAAAGATGACAGCGTTATTTTAAAAGGTCCTGCAACTCTTGTATTTGACGGAGTAATTGATATTCCGGACGAAATTGTTTCCAAATAAAATTTTATATATTTATTATTCATGGGGGAATACGAATGGCTTTTGTTAACCAAAATTACTGCAATTTAAAAGAAAGTTACCTGTTTTCGCAAATTGCCCATAAAGTGGCAGAATTTACGGCAGCCCACCCGGAAAAGAAAATTATAAAAATGGGTATCGGCGACGTAACCTTGCCGCTGGCTCCTGCCGTTATTGAAGCAATGCAGAAGGCAGTTGCCGAAATGGGCGTTAAGGAAACCTTCCGCGGCTATGGCCCGGAACAGGGTTATGATTTTCTGCACGAAGCTATTGCCGGATATTATGCAGGCTTTGGCGTATCCGTTGCCAGTGACGAAATTTTTGTCAGCGACGGCGCTAAAAGCGACTGCGGCAATATGACCGATATTTTCAGCAATGATAATGTAATTTTAATTCCGGACCCGGTTTACCCGGTATATCTTGATACCAACGTAATGTGCGGGCGCAAAATTATTTACATGCAGGGCAAACCCGAAAATGATTTTCTGCCGATGCCGGATGACAGCGTAAAAGCGGATATTATTTATCTGTGCTCGCCGAATAACCCGACCGGCGCTGTTTACACCAAAGAACAGCTGGAAAAATGGGTAGCCTATGCGCTGAAAAACGATGCAGTTATTCTGTACGACGCTGCTTACGAATCCTTCATCAGCGACCCGAGCATTCCGCGCAGCATTTTTGCTGTTGAAGGTGCTAAAAAATGTGCTGTTGAACTGTGCTCTCTTTCCAAAACTGCAGGCTTTACCGGTACCCGCTGCGGTTATACCATTGTGCCGCATGATTTGGTACGCAAAACCAAAGACGGCAGGGAAATGTCACTGAACAAAATGTGGCTGCGCCGCCAGACTACCAAGTTTAACGGCGTTCCGTATATTATTCAGCGCGGCGCAGAAGCTGTATTCAGCGAAGAAGGGCAGAAACAGTGCCGTGAAATGCTGGCTTTTTATAAAGAAAATGCCCGCATTATGTCGGAAGCGCTTGCAAAAAAAGGCATTAAGTTCTACGGCGGCACACATTCCCCGTATATCTGGATGCAGTGCCCCAACGGCATGGGCTCATGGGAGTTTTTCGATTATCTGCTGGAAAAACTGGCTGTTGTCGGTACTCCGGGCGCAGGCTTCGGTTCCATGGGTGAAGGTTATTTCCGTCTGACGGCTTTTGGCAGCAGGGAAAATACCATTGAAGCTATGGAAAGAATTGAAAAAGGTTTATAAAAAATGTGTGAAAAGCAGGTGAAAAATGAATTCACCTGCTTTTTTTACGGTAATTTGTGCTATAATAGTGAAAGATAAATTTAAGGGAGGTTCTTCAATGAAAAAAATTTTATTGATTGTGATGATGCTTGTAATGTGCGTATCTTCTGCCTGCTTCGCCAGCGACGGCAGCGTGCTTGATGCGGAAGCTAAAATGGTAGATCAGTTTTTGAACGCGTCTTCTTACAAAAATGTTTCTTCAATTTTAAGCGATGACATGAAAGCTAATTTTGATGAAACCAAATTTAATGAATATAAAGCAAGCATTACTAAAGATTTAGGTGCTTTTAAAGAAAAACAGCTTGTTAACGTTATTAAAAGACCGGGCATTGACCGTTTGGTTTACGGTGCAGGCTTTGACGGCGGCAAAGTAATGATGGTAATTGCCGACTTTGCCGTAAATAACGAAAAACCGCTGCTTTTAAATATTGCTATTGTTCCGCCTCAGCCGCCGCAAGACCAGGCTCAGGCAGACCAGAACAAATAAATAATAAGCTGAAAAATAAAACCGGGTACTGTCAGACGGCAGGCCCGGTTTTGTGCGTTAACGGCAATTATTTTAAATTTTAAATCAGCCGAACTGGTTGCGGTAAGGGTCGCTTTTGCCCCAGCAGAGGAAAACGAGGGAAACGAGTGAAACAAGCGGAATAATAAGCCCTACGAGAACCAGAACTGTTTTCGGCCAGCTGAGCCCAATATCATGGCAGCGCCTTACCGCCAGCGACATCTGCGGAATAACAAAGACGGACGATGCTGCTACAAGAAGCGGCATGTTTATGGCGCGCCCGATTGTCATCAGTGCATAAGTCAGCAAAAAAACAATTAAGTATCTTCTTATAAACGGCTTCTTTTCCAAACGGCCGTTAAAAGTTAAAAAATCGTTAATAAGTTTAAAACTGTCCATTTTTTCATCTCCGTTTAAATTAATTGCCTGTGGTTACTTTTTAATTTTAGCTTAATTAACTTAAGCTGTCAAAGTTTTTAAATAAACAAGACAATATATTATAAAGTATGATAAAATAAAGTATTAAGACTTTTGGAACGGGTGATTACGTGCATTTAAAATCTTTTTCGGCATACGGCTTTAAATCGTTTGCCGACAGAATAGAACTTGATTTTGGCAGCGGCATAACGGCAATTGTAGGCCCTAACGGCAGCGGCAAAAGCAATATCTCCGATGCCGTGCGCTGGGTGCTGGGCGAACAGAGCGCCAAATATCTGCGCGGCAGCAAAATGGAAGATGTTATTTTCAGCGGCAGCAGCAAAAGACGCGCGCTTG
>OHSJ01000854.1_pt1 | contig 11079 bp, 8 predicted proteins | sample 1578561 | NCBI WGS metagenome assembly OHSJ01 (sample SAMEA3879571, study PRJEB24766) | human gut metagenome | biome: human-associated habitat; feature: feces | place: USA | collected 1985/1987 | reverse complement strand
AACAAGCAGCTTACAGAATCGGCACACATCCAGCTGAAAGAGAACGGAGAAATGCCCCCTATCCTCCGTGTGTGCGCCCTGTTAAGATTAGGCATCACAGAAAGTTCAAAGATAGCCGGCATCCTGTCTTATTCGCCACAAACCGTATACAACTACCGTTCCCTGCTCAAGAACAATGCCATCGACAAGGAGCACTTCGAAGAAAATGTGCTCAGACTCTGCATGGTTATCGCAGACTGATGGGAGATTAAGAATACGGCACAAATATCCGAAACAGATAGCTGCCAATGCTTTCTTCCGAAAAAATGGAGCTGATTTGCCAAAGTAACATCTTTGTCGCAGCTTCGTCAATGCCTTTCAACCTCATTGCAACCCCAGTGTAATATAACCACCGTACCTTTGCAACCGAAATCAAACGATATAGGTTATGAATGCTAAAAGGGGAATTATTGTATTAGGATTGCTCTCAGCGGCTAGCATGCCAACGTGGGCGCAACAGATTAAGGGTGTCGTAATCGACCAGAAATCGAAAGAGACACTCATCGGTGCAGTCGTCACTGTGGATGGAACCAACGTGAAGGCTATCACCAACATCGACGGAAACTTCCAGATCGATGGATTGGATAAAGAAAAGAAATATACACTATATATTAATTATGTAGGATATAAGACTCAAAAAATTGACGGGGTTCAGGCGAAGGACGCAGACCAGGTGATCGCGCTGCAACCTGATGAACAGCAGCTGAAGGAGGTGACCGTTACCGCAGTGGAAAGGCGTAATACGGATGCGGCAATGATACAGGTGGCCAAAAACAGTCCCGTCATCGTGAGCAATGTTTCGGCACAGGAAATATCCAGAACTCAGGATACGAATGCGGGTGAGGTGATACGCCGAGTGCCAGGCGTGAGCCTCATCGACGATAAATTCGTGATGGTTCGTGGCTTGTCGCAGCGTTATAACAATGTGTGGGTGAACGGAGGAGCAGTGCCTAGTTCTGAGGCTGATTCCAGAGCATTCTCCTTCGACATCATCCCAAGTTCGCAGATTGACAACCTCACCATCGTGAAGTCGCCAACGGCTGAATATCCCGCAGACTACTCGGGCGGTTTCATCATCGTCAACACCAAGGAGATTCCGGCAGAAAACAGTTTCAACATCGCCGTAGGCGGAAACTGGAATACATCTTCTGCCTTCAAGGACTTTTCTTACTCAAAAGGTTCCGGAACCGATTTTCTAGGGTTCGACAATGGCTTGAGAAACCTGAATGGGGGCATCCATGCTGACTTGAATCCACAGCTCGATGCCAACGGAAAACCGGTGGGCGATTATGCTACTTCGCTCCTGGGCAACGGATTCAATAATGATTGGCTCATCAAGAACAAGAAGCCTTTGGGCGACTTGAAACTGGCGACCAGCCTGAACCAGCGCTGGATGCTCGGCGGAAGAACACTCGGCATGCTCGCTGCTTTGAACTATACCAACGAATACCGCACCTACGAGAACATGGAGAACAACCTCTATGGCATCTATGATGCGGCAAACGACAAACCGAACTATCTTCGTCACTCTGTTGACGACCAGTATAATAATAATGTGAGACTCGGAGCGATGCTCAACTTCACCTTCCTTTCCAAGGACGGCAATCACAAGTATCAGCTCAAAAACATCTTCAACCAGTTGGCTACCAGCCGATATACCTGGCGTGATGGCGTGAGCGCCCAGTCGAACCTGGAGCGAAGCGCAGAGTATTACTACCGCAGTCGAACTACATATAACGGTCAGCTTACCGGCAAGCACACCTTCACTAGCGATGCCCTTGACTGGAGTATCGGGTATGCGTATGCCAACCGTCATTTGCCTGACCGTCGTAGATACCTCATCGACGATGCTCTTGAATCGGGCGTTTATGCCCTGAGCACCGGCAACGACATATCCCGCGAGTGGACTCAACTCGACGAACACATTCTCTCTCTTGGTGTAAATGACAAGCACCACTTCAAGTTTGGCAACTTTGAGCCAGACTTGCAAGTGGGTGCCTATGGGGAGTATCGCAGCCGAGAATACCAGACCCGCAACTTTATCTACAACTGGAATGTTTCAGATAACAACATGCCATCCGACTTCCGCCACAGCGACATCCCAACCCTACTCTCCAGCGAGGCAAACATGGGTTACGACAAGCTGTATCTTCTGGAGGAAAAGCAGATGCGCAATAACTACCGCGGACACAACACCTTAGGCGCCGGATACCTGGCGTTGTCTCTCCCCTTTGGCAAACTCGGCATCCACGCCGGTGTCCGCTTCGAGCATAATGATATGGAACTCATCTCCAATTCCCGTGACTACGAGAAGAGTGAATCAAGCCGTCATTACAAGACCGATGATGTTTTTCCATCTCTCAATACAACATATAAGATCAACGACCAGCACCAGGTGCGACTTTCGTATGGCCGCAGTATTAACCGCCCAGAATTCCGTGAAGTATCGTCGTCGGTGTATTACGACTTCGACCTTGCCAGCAATGTGCAGGGAAACACTGAGTTGAAGAACTGTTATGTCGATAACCTCGACCTGCGATATGAGTGGTATCCATCCCGTGGAGAGCTCATTTCGCTGGCAGTCTTCTACAAGCACTTCGATTCTCCTATCGAGTGGACCTATACGGTGGCTGGTGGCACTGACTTGATTTACTCTTACAAGAATGCAAAGAGTGCCAACAACTATGGTGTGGAGCTGGATATCAGAAAGAATCTCGGATTCATAGGATTGAAGGATTTCAGTTGGTCGTTTAACGGTGCCCTCATCAAGAGCAAGGTTCAGTTTGAGAAGGGAGCGAAGGAAGAAGACAGACCGATGCAGGGTCAGTCGCCATACCTTATCAACACCGGCATCTTCTATAAGAATGAGCCATTAAAGATGGATATCGCCCTGCTCTACAACCGCATAGGCAAGCGAATCATCGGTGTGGGCAGAAGCGAGGGGAGCACAGGCGATGACTCCAATTCCCGAGTGCCTCACAGCTACGAGATGCCTCGCAACACCATCGATTTCTCGCTGGCTAAGAAATTCGGCGAGCATCTGGAACTGAAGCTCAACGTAAGAGATCTTCTTGCTGAAAAGATATATTACAAGCAGTTTGCTGATGTAACGTATAGCGACGGAAGCAAGAAGGAAGTAGAAGAAATAGCAAGATGCTACAAGCCGGGTAGAAACATCGGTTTGCAGGCAATCTATAAATTTTAGAGACTATCCGTAGAATTTCAAGAAAGATAATAATAGATGTTTGTTTAATAAAACAGGAAACAATGATGAACAAGATGTATTTTTTAGGATGCATGGGCATCCTCGCAGCATCTGCCATGTTGAGCAGCTGCAGCAGTGACAATGACGATCCAACTCCTTCTCCAAATCCTGGATCAGAAGTAGTTTACAAGTGGACAACCAATGGCGGCTTGAAGGCTTGCGACCACATCCTCTTCGGAACAGATGACAAGGAAAACGCCAACGGAACACAGATTGGCAACGGCGACCAGGAATTCGTTTTCACAGGCAAGCAGACTTTAAAGAAAGGCACTTATCTCCTCAAGGGATGGGTATATATTGCAGATGGTGCTGAGCTTACCATCGAACCGGGAACGATTATCAAGGGCGACAAGCAAACCAAGGCGGCACTCATCGCAGAGCGTGGCGGCAAGCTCATCGCCAAGGGTACAGCCACAGAGCCTATCGTCTTTACATCTGAAGAGGCTGCCGGCAGCAGAAAGCCTGGCGACTGGGGTGGCATCATTCTCTGCGGCAAGGCTAAGAACAACCAGACTGAGCAGCAGATAGAGGGTGGTCCTCGTACCAAGCATGGTGGCGCAGATGATGCTGACAACTCAGGAGCCTTGAGTTATGTACGCATCGAGTTTGCCGGTTATCCATTCCAGAAGGATAAGGAGATTAATGGTTTGACTCTCGGTTCTGTAGGTTCAGGCACAGAGATTGACCACGTTCAGGTATCTTATTCCAATGATGATTCCTTCGAGTGGTTTGGCGGTACAGTAAACTGCAAGTATCTCGTAGCCTACAAGGGCTGGGATGATGATTTCGATACAGATAACGGTTTCTCAGGAAAGGTGCAGTATGGTCTGCGCGACAGCAAGATAGCCGACACCTCTCAGAGCAACGGTTTCGAGAGCGACAACTGCGCCGATGGTGCTACCGTGGATCCTCGTACCAAGGCAACCTTCTCTAACATCACCTTTGTAGGTCCTAAGGTATTGGATGATAAGTTCCAGAACACCACAGATTATATTACTGCCGGAGCATACAATCCAAACAACGGTTCAGCTCTCGGCAAGTTCCAGTCAGCCATGCAGATTCGCCGTTCTTCTAACCTAAACTGCATCAACTCAGTGGCCTTAGGCTGGCCTATCGGTTTGATTGTTGATGGTGAGAAGGGTGAAACCGTGAAGAATGCCAAGGAAGGCAAATTCAAGCTTCAGAATGTATATTTCGCAGGTATGGATGCCGTTGGTACTGATGCCAACAAGAAGTATGAGGATTACCTCTATGATGCAGCCAACAAGAAGGATCTCGACAAGAATCAGAAGTCATACAGCAATACCTTCTTCTTCTCAGAGCCAAGCAACAAGTATTTTGACAGTTGGGCTTCATTGGTTGGCGCAGACGGTTATACTCCTATCGCCGGCAGTCCGTTGCTTGGAGCCGCAAGTTTCGCCGGCTGGACAGGTTTCGACACCGTAACCTACATCGGAGCCTTCGATGGCAGCAACAACTGGATGAGCGGTTGGACCAACTTTGACCCTCAGAATGCAAAGTACTAGAAAAAGATTAGTACCGGAATAAGAATTAGAATCGCTAATTTCTATTTTGACTATAAGGCTTTCTTTTATTGGAGCATGGCGCAGTGATTTGCGCCATGCTTTTTTTGTTGGGTTATAGAGGGAAACGTTGATGTCCTGAAACAGGACTTCAATCTTCATTTATCTTAATCCATGAACTTTATCATGTCCTGGCGTCTTGGCTTTGCCTCCGGCGATTCGTCAGGATAACCCAGGGCGATGCAGTAGAGCAGCTTATAATTCTTAGAGAATGCCATGCGGTCGAGGTAAGGCTTGGCCGACGGAGAATCCAGTATCCAACGGGCAGAACTGCCCAGGCAGCAGGAACCGATGCCCCTTGACCATGCTGCAAGAATGATGTTCTCGCCAAGCAAACCGCAATCAATCTGCGCCATATCATAAGTAGTATCGTAGGCGATGCAAACCACGCATGGAGCATTCACAAAGATGTTCTTGAAGCCCTTGCGCTCTGCTATCTTAGGATTATCCTTTACCACGGCTTGGGTGATTGAATCGATGAGAGCAGGAGAATCTATCACTCTGATTTCGTACGACTGCAGGTTCTGCCCGTTTGGCGCATGGATGCCGCATTTCAGAATCTCGTTCAGGGTATCGCGGCTGATGACGGAATCCTTGTAAGCACGGATGCTTCTGCGACTCATCATCAAATCGGTTACCACACTTGCAGAGTCAACGCTGGTCATTGCCTCCGGCTGTCTGTTCTCATTGCAGGCAGTCAACATCAGTGCAGCTGCCAATCCTAAAAATATCTTCTTCATATTATTCACTGTATGATTAAACTTCATATTATTCATTGTATGATTAAACCTATATTTCAATTAGTATATACCCATGTAGCACTATTAGTATTTATCCATGTAGCGTTATTAGTACATACCGTGCAAAGATAGCAACAAACATTGATATCCAAGAAGATACGTTATGATTTTTAAGAGTTTTTATCGGTCTCTCTGCCATTCTTTTAACAAGTATATATCATAGCCAAACATTTTCCACCTATTTTGCTAGAATTTCCCAAAAACTTCGTATCTTTGCAATGGCTTTATACAAGATAAGCTGTTTATAAAATCATCATACGTAGAATTATGGAAAGAAAAAGTTATTCTATAGATATAAATCGCATTGCACAATATGCCATGTATGCATATTGCATTTTCGCATTGTTTTCGCTGGCATTTTCTGTTTGCAGACAAGCGGGCTTATCCTTCAGAACAAGTCCCATCCTGATTCCAATAAGTCCCATCCTGGTTACCATCAAGCAACTGGTCTTGCAGCTCGCCCCTATAGCTTTATGGGGAATATTCCGCTACACGCTACCGGCAGGCGTAAAATTGCTACGACGCTGCAGCGAGTTGATGGTACTTTACTATGTGCTCTCATTCATCCTGGGCCAATGCTTCAATCTTCATCTCGTAACGATGATGCAGAACGAACAGATAACACCCACGGCAACTATTCTTACCTGGATACAAAGCTCTATGGGATTGATTTCCGTCATCGCCTCCCTGATAGCCGGCTGCCATCTGTACAGCAAGCACAGAGGTAACATGCGCAAACTGGGCTTAGCCCTTGTCCTGGTTTTCATGGTATGGCTGATATGCTCGAATCTACTCCCTGTAGCAGTGTTTTACCTGGCAGACAACACCCAGCAGACAGCCTTCACCAGCGTGAATATCATCAGTATGATAACAACGACATCGGCATATATATACGCTTACTACATGATGTATCGGGCGATAAACGACTGAAAAAAGTTATAAAAAACTCCGTTTCTGAGTTTTCAAGACATCAGGAACGGAGTTCAAACATTAATCCTCGAACAATTTATGAAATTCAACGGCATCCATAAATTGATAATTTGGATTATTTCCTACATTTCTTCTAAGCCTATTTAAATTGGAAGGAGTTGCAGCTTTCTTTGTCAGCAAAACATAGAAACTGTTATCAAAAGAATAGTTAGAAGTAACCATTGCCTTTGATTCACTAACCTTTTTTGCTATCTCCTTTGAATCCAAATTCCTGGTATTGCTTAGTCGGAATTTTGCATCGGCCAAAAGTAATCTCTTATCATTCACATGCAATAGCATATCTGCAGAAGATTTCTTATCAGCATGATGTTTTTGAGAAATAAATCTTTTGCAGTCCAACAATCAATCTTGATTCCCTGATAATTGCCAATCTTAAATTTCGCCATAGTTCTCTACGTATTTCTGAAGAGTATCAAAAGACTTGTTGAATGATTCAAATACAGGTTCAATATCACAGCCCAAATTCTTATAGTAGAACGAGTCTGTACCTTCACTTTGCTCTGCCAGATAAAAACGAGTAGTATTCAACAAGCCCTCTTTTTCAGAGATATACCTGATAGCCGATACCATATCGGGATTGTGACTCGTGATGAGTATCTTGGTTCCAAATGTTTTGTTGATGCGAACAAGAAGATGCGCCAACTCAACCACCCATTGTGGATGAAGATTTGTTTCAGGCTCATCAATCTCCAACAAAGTGTTTTCTGTCAGCCACCCGTTTTCTATCAGACGAAGCATATAAACCAGCGGTTTGAAGCCCGATGCTATATCTTCAATTCTAATATCCTTACCATTGTTGCTGTGATAAACTAAATCAACAGCATCGAAATTTTCCTTTTCTACAATAGAACCATCTATCATTTTATTAATAGAATGAAGTAATTCCTGTTTGCCGGTAATCTCACTTCCTTTTTCATTTACGTGAACCACTTTATGTGCCAAGGAAGTCATCAGAACCCTATCTGATTGACGAAGAGAAATAGCTGCTGGTGTTCCTATATATATGGCATTATTTAAACTATATATCTTTCCAAGTCTATCAACAAGCAATTCCACTTCATCTTCCTTAAAGCTTATGCTGGCAGGAAAGCCATCCTTTTCCCGATATACAGAAGCGATTTTCTCTTTCAAGTAACTGATGGGACGATTTTTTTTGTTGTTTTCATATTTCTGAAGATATTCAGAAAACAGCTGAATGGAATTTCGTTCTATATCCTCATGAACATGATTTTGTTCAGTAATCCCAAAAAGATTAAGCACTCGACGCACCTGCTGAGGATTCTGCTCTTTCTGAAGGAAGTTAACCAGCATGTCATCAAGTGAACCAATCGCTCTTTTATAATAAAAATCGAGCTTCTCCACACCACCATTACTCAATGTTACCATTGTCATTAATGATAAGGTATGGTCAAAAAATCGTTTTTTATCATCATCCAGATAATTTGAGATATCATCCAGCGCAGTAGAATATTTCTCTAATGATTTGATAATCACATCTCTGAAATCAGAGAAAAAGAAACTGTCTAACACAGACAATGTATTGACGATATAATACAACCAACGGGACATAGTGCTTTTTCCACAGCCATTGCTACCCACGATAACTGTAATACCCTCTATTTCGATATCAGCATGCCCTATAGCATGATAATTGTCTATATTAAATTTATACTTGCTCATTATTCAAACTATTTTAATGCAAAAATACGATGTTTTTGTGTAACCTCCAAATTTTCATAGCACTTTTTACTGCCAAGGGTTCATAAAAGCCAGATTCCTATCACGAATATAAGTATAAAAGACTTAAAATGAGAGAATTTATTTTGGAAATCTAGATTTTATACCTATTTTTGCACATCAAAAAAGAAAAATAAAGAAAAAGTATGAATATCAAGGAGAATTATCAACAATATGTAAGCCGATACGCTGCTGAGGTGGCTGCCCTGAAGCGTAAGAATACGGGATTTATAACGGGCGAGCTGCTGGCTTTTGGCGGCATCCTCGCCTTCCTGATCTGCTATTTCGCATTGGATGGAGATACGCAGAACTATCTGATGGGGGCAGTGCTGTGCCTGATTGCCTATCTGGGAATCAGACGAATTGACGACAAGAACAAGGAGAAGATAGAGCATCTTTCGGCTTTGCTCAAGGTTTATCAGGACGAAATCAAGGCTTTGGAGGGCGATTTCTCGCCTTTCGAGACGGGCGATTCCTATCAGAATCCGCAGCATCCTTATTCCTTCGACCTCGATGTTTTCGGCAAGAGTTCGCTGTTCAACCGCATCTGCCGAACCATCACATCGGGCGGTTCGGAGGCACTCGCCAGGAATCTTACCCGGGAAACGCCTTTGGGCATGGAGGATATCAAAAGAAGAAGGGATTTGCAGAAGGAATTGGCTGGAGAAGGCGAAAACTGGCGGATGGAATTCCTGGCACTTGGCGAAAAGAACAGAAGCCAAACTGCGGATGGCAAAATGGTGAATGGCAAGATGAAAAAGATTGATTCTGCTGCGGTGATGGATGCGATGCAGAAGGTTTCGAAGATGGAGGTGCCGGCATGGTTTGGGTCTCCGGTATCGCTCGTTATCGGATGGCTGCTGATTATCGGAGTCGTTGGTTCCGTGATTTTGTCGATATGCAATATGTTTTCGGTGGATTTCGCCTTGTGGTGGGTCAATACATGGTGGTATTCTTCGTCTGCAAGCAGACACTTGATAAGATAGATAGCAATGGCGGCAAGCTTCGCCATCAGCTCATCGCCTATGCCCAGATACTTCAGCTTATCAACAGGCGCAATTTCCATAGCGAATCAGGCAAGGAGATGCAGAATTCCCTAGCAGATGCCCTGCCTTCCTTTGCCCAACTGGAAAAGATATTGAAGGGGTATGACAGAAGAGGCAATTTCCTCGGTCTTTTCTTCACCGATGCCTTCATGCTGAGCGATTTCTTCCTGGTTCGCAGTTTCCTGAAATGGAAGAATACCTATATGGTGAAGATGGAGGAATGGATGCATATCATCAGCGAGATGGATGCAATGGTTTCGATGGCGGATTTCAGATATAATCATCCGGAGGCAGAAGAGGCGGAATTTGTTTCGGGAAGTCCGGAAGCAGATACCGAAAGCGATGTTTCTGAAAATGCAGGAATCGGAAGTCCGGAAATCGTGTTCGAGGGTAAGAATCTCTATCATCCTTTCCTGGGTGCCAAGGCGGTGAAGAACGATTTCACCATCAAGGACGACAACTATTATATCATCACCGGAGCCAACATGGCGGGAAAGAGTACCTTCCTGCGTTCGCTGGGCGTGAACTATATCCTGGCAATGGCGGGTATGCCGGTGTTTGCGGATCAGCTGACGATTTCCCGTTTCAGATTGTTCTCGAGCATGAGAACCACCGACGATTTGACGCATGGCATCTCTTACTTTAATGCTGAGCTGATAAGACTGGAGGAGCTGCTGAAGTTCTGCAGGGAAAGTGCTGAGGGAAAGTGCTGCAAGGAAAGTGGAGAAGACAATAAGGAGCCACTCCGAACGCTGATTATTCTGGATGAGATTCTGAAGGGAACGAATTCATTGGATAAGCTGAATGGTTCGAGAAAGTTCCTCGAAGCCATTGCCAAGCAGCCGGTGAGCGGCATCATCGCTACCCACGATCTGGAGCTCTCCAAGATGGAGAATGATGCATCAGGAAAATTCCATAACTATTGTTTCGAGATAGATTTAGGCACAGATGTTACCTATACTTATAAGATACAGAAGGGTGTGGCAAGAAACCAGAATGCCACCTTCTTACTGAATAAGATTCTGGAGAAATATTAGAATAAAAAGAGAAACTCCCGATAATTTGATCAGTTTCAAATTATCGGGAGTTTTCCTTTTAAATTAAACATTATAACTCCACGCTATCCAGGCGGAATTTGAGCAAGCCGGCTGGTACCTTTACCATTACCTCTTCACCTGCCTTCTTACCCAGAAGGGCCTTGGCGATAGGCGACTTGATGGAAATCTTGCCACTATGGAGATCTGCCTCGTGAGGATTTACTATGGTATAATTCATGCTGCACTTGTTGGCGAGATTGGTAATCTTAATCTTGCTCAACAAGCCAACGGTATCGCTTTTCAGGCGAGACTTGTCGATGACACGGGCATTCTCTAAGACCTTCTGTTTGAAGCTGATGCGGCTCAACAGCTTGCCCTGCTCACGCTTGGCTGCATGATACTCGAAATTCTCACTGAGGTCGCCCTTATCGCGGGCCTCAGCTATCGCATCGCGAACGGCTGGCAACTCTACGTTAACCATGTGTTGAAGTTCGGCCACGAGCTCATCGTAACCTTCCTGAGACATATATTCCATTTTCTCTGATAATCTTAATCAATACTGCGTTAAATTAACATTTAATC
>OHSJ01000851.1_pt1 | contig 11125 bp, 9 predicted proteins | sample 1578561 | NCBI WGS metagenome assembly OHSJ01 (sample SAMEA3879571, study PRJEB24766) | human gut metagenome | biome: human-associated habitat; feature: feces | place: USA | collected 1985/1987 | reverse complement strand
TGGGAGCAGAATTATTAAAATCGGTTTTAGATAGAGAGATGTGGAATTATGAGAATCTTCCTCTTCATATAGGTAAATATATTAGTATAGAAGTTACTACTGTATGGGCTTTTTTAACTATTATAATTTATAAATATATTAAGCCACTTACTGATAAGTTATATAAAAAAATACCAAAGGGTGTTATTATTGGTATTTTGGTAATTATGATATTAGATTTTATTATTTATATGTTACTTCACTTTTTTAAATTCTATGTAGCTTACTAATCCAAGTAACATATATATCATTGGTTTAATTATTTGACTACTTATGAATGTGTTTTTTATAAATACTCTTGATGAATCCATATAGCCTAAGATGTCTGGAAGTACTAAAATTATTATAAAACTTGAAATTAGCCCCACTGTAAGTGCGATAATGTTTTTACTAATTCTTAGTTTAACAGATGCTTTGTTATAATTATAAGTAACTGTTAATATTAAAAACATACTAAAGAAGTTCATAAATAGATATGCTATTCCAACATAATTTGAATCCATTGTCATAAATACAAAAACTTCATATATAGTTAATACTACATAAATAAACGATACTACAAGATAAAACAGCTTTATTAATTTTGTCATATTTATCCTCACAAATTAATTATAAATCTTTTTAGTCTATTTGTCCAATTTTTTTGTATTAAATACCAAAATATGTGCAAAATATTAATGGTGAATAGATATGAATGAAAATAAAGAATTATTAGTACTCATTAATGAAAATACTAAGATGGGACTTGCTAGTACTAAAGAGTTATTAAAGTTAATTAAAGAGAAAGATAATAAGATTAAAAAAGTTCTTGAGGATGAGCTCAAGAAGTATGAGGATCTTTATAAAAAGTGTAAGAGTCTTATGAAAAAGTATAAAGTTAAGAGTGAGAAAAGTGGGCTTTTAAAGAATCTTACCGCCACTCTTGCAATGAGGATGGAAGTTAATAAAGATAATAGTGACTCTAAGTTAGCAAGTATATTAATTAGAGGTTTTACTATGAGTAATGTAGATATCGAGGCTAAGATTAAGAGTTATAAAAAAGAGGCAAGTAAAGATATATTATCTCTTGCTCGTGAGATTTTAGAATTTGGAGAAAATGAAATTAAATTATTAAAGGACTTTCTTTAATTAGAGAGTCCTTTTTATACGCCTATATTTTTTCCTAGTTTTTTTAATATTGTTTTTCTTAAGAAGTCAAATAGTATTACAGTGAGTGATAATAATATAGTTAGATTTAGTTCTATGAATGATAAACCAGTTGTTCTAAATATACTTCCTCCAAAGTAAATCATTATAAGTTGTACTACTAATACGAATGTTATGACACCCAAAAATACTTTGTTTTTTCTTAAGTTTGCGAATATGTTAAGTCTATGACTTCTTGCGTTAAATGCGTTAAAGATTGTCATAAATATAAAGAGTCCAAAGAATGCCGTCATTACATATTTATCGTTTTCACCTACTCTATAAAGGCTATGCAAGAAATTACTTTTTAAAAATAACATACATAAAGCGCTCATATATATTCCTGTTACTAGTATTTCATTCATCATATATGAATTCATTATTTTTTCGTCACGTTTTTTAGGTTTTTCTTCCATATAACTTAATAGTGGTGGTTCATAGGCATAAGCGACTCCTGCTAGAGTGTCCATTACCATATTTATCCACAGCATTTGTATTACTGTTACGGGTGCAATTATTCCAAATAATGGACCTATTACCGATAAACTAACTGCTGTTAAGTTTACTGTTAACTGAAATATTATAAATTTTCTTATACTTTTAAATATAGTTCTACCAAATAATATTGTTTTAACTATGCTTTTGAAGTTATCGTCTAAAATTATTATGTCACTTACTTCTTTTGCTACTTCTGTACCACTTCCCATTGCAAAACCAACATCTGCTCTTTTGAGTGCTGGAGCGTCGTTGACTCCATCTCCTGTCATTCCTACTACTAGGCCTAATTCTTGACTTAAGAGTACTAGTCTTTTTTTATCCTCTGGTAAGCTTCTTGCTACGACTTTAAGTTTTGGTAAGATTTTCTTTACTTCTATATCATTCATTTTACTTAGTTCTTCACTTGTGATTATTAAGTCATTTTCAGTTTTGACAAGTCCTATTTCTCTTGCTATGCTTTCTGCTGTTAGTTTATTGTCTCCTGTTATCATTACAGTTTGTATTCCAGCATCTGTTACACATTTTATGGATTCATTAATTTCATTTCTAACTTCATCTTTTATTAATATGTATCCTATAAACGTTAGAGAAGTAAAAGTTTTTCCATAGGCACAAGCAAGGACTCTATAGCCATCTTTTGTAAACTTATCACCTTTGTTTAGTAAAGTTTTTTTGTCTTTAATAATTCCTCTAGAACCATCTTTTCTTAGGTAGTATTCACATTTGGAAGCAATAAGTTCATATGCTCCTTTGTAAAATGTTATGCTTTTGTCATAGCTTAAGTTAACACTACTATATTTAAGTTTACTGTCAAATTCAGTCTTTTGTATAACGTTATATTTACTTTTATCAGACGATCCTACGTACTTTAATATAGCCCGGTCAGTTGTATTCCCACCTATTATATCGTTATTTGAGTAGCTTGATGAGTTATTGTAAACTAAACTTATATTTACTAATTCTTTTATACTCTCTGGCAAACTGTTATATTTTTTATAGCTAGTATCATCATATAAAACAAGATTTACCATATTTAATTTGCCTTTAGTAATTGTTCCAGTTTTGTCACAAAATAGTATGTTTAAACTTCCAGAACTTTCTATTCCCACTAGTTTTCTTACTAATACATTTTCTTTTAATAGTCTTTTCATATTACTTGATAGTACTAGTGTTATCATCATAGGTAGGCCTTCTGGTACTGCAACAACAATTATTGTTATGCCTAGAGTTAAACTATATAGTAAATGTGATGACATAACATTAAAGTTAGTAACCATATCGATTATTTTATTAAAATTAAAATTATTACTGATGAATATTGTACTAAATAAGTATGAAAGTATAACTAAGAATGCACAGATGTATCCTATTTTACTTATGAATGTGGCAAGTACCCTAAGTCTGTTTTTTAAGGGACTTTCTGGTGTTCTTTCTTGAATATCTTTAGCAATTTTACCATAGTATGTTTCGTTTCCAATATTTACTACTTTCATTACACCTGACTTGTTAACTACTATGCTACCTCTAAATACTTTTTTTGATTTGTCTTTATGTTGTTCTTTAGTTTCACCTGTTAACATACTTTCATCTGTGTATATGCATCCTTCATACATTAGACCATCTGCCGGGATTTTGTCTCCACTTTCTAGGTAAACGTAGTCTCCGACTACAATGTCATCTACATTTATTTCGGATAGTTTGCCACCTCTTATTACTTTTGCCTTCGCGTCTGAAGCAGTGGCACTTAGTTTTTGAAAAGCTTTTTCACTACCATATTCACTTAAACTACTGATTACCGTTGCCAGTATGATTGCAACAATTATGCTTACAGTTTCATAAATGTCACTGTCATTTAAAAAGAATAACATTTTTACAGCTAATGCTATTATTAAAATTTTAATAATTGGATCGTTTAATGATTCAATTATTATACTGAATATCGTTGTTTTTTTCTTTTCTGTAATTTTGTTAGTTCCATATTTACTTCTAGATTCTTTTACTTCTTCATTACTAAGTCCCTTAATATTAAACATTATTTGTTCACCAGTTAATTATATTAGCGATGAGGCAAATTAATGACAGTTTGCAAAAGTGTGTTTTTTGCCATAAAAAAACTTTACAAAAGTGAGTAAAGTTTTAAATTGGGTATTTTTTTGTTAATTCTAATACCTTTTCTTTTGCTTCTTTTTCTTCAACATTTCCTCTTAGTACATCGGTTATGATATTTGCAATAAGGGCAAAATCTTCTTCGTTTAATCCTCTTGTTGTCATTGCTGGAGAACCTAATCTTAATCCGCTTGTTTTAGTAGGTTTTTCTTTATCAAATGGAAGCATATTTTTATTTACTGTTATATTTACTCTATCAAGTATAGTTTCTGCTTCTACTCCAGTTAAACCGAAACTTTCTTTAACATCTATTAACATTAAGTGGTTTTCAGTTCCACCTGAGACTACCCTTACATTATTTTCTTTAAATTCTAAAGCCATCTTTTTAGCGTTTTTAAGCACATTTAATGCATACTCTTTGAACGAAGGGTCTAGTGCTTCACTAAAACATTGAGCCTTTGCTGCGATTACGTGCATCAATGGGCCACCTTGAATTCCTGGGAATATTGTTTTATTTACTTTTTTGATAATGTCTTCATTATTTGTTAGAATAATTCCACCTCTTGGGCCCCTTAAAGTTTTGTGTGTAGTAGAAGTTACTACATCAGCATAACCAACTGGGTTCATATGAAATCCTGCGGCCACTAAGCCAGCAATATGAGCCATATCTACCATAAGGTATGCACCAACTTTATCTGCAATAGTTCTAAATTTTTCAAAGTCAATAAGTCCACTATATGCACTTGAACCTGCTATTATCATTTTAGGTTTATGAAGTATAGCAAGTCTTTCTATTTCATCATAATCTAACTTTTCAGTTATTTCATTAAGTCCATAACTTACTATATTATAATCTTTTCCACTAAAGTTAACTTTACTACCGTGTGTTAAATGCCCACCTTGACTTAAGTTCATACCAAGAACAGTATCTCCTATATTTAAAAGAGCACGATACACAGCAAGATTTGCTGAACTCCCACTATGAGGTTGAACATTAACATATTTTGCTCCGAATAATTTTGAAGCATATTCAATTGCTTTCTCTTCAAAGAAATCAACATACTCACAACCACCATAATATCTCTTACCAGGATATCCTTCCGCGTATTTATTAGTAAGTATACTACCTTGTAATTCCATTACTGCTTTAGATGTATAATTTTCACTTGCAATAAGTTCAATATTATTTTGTTGTCTTTCTTTTTCTAATTCTAAATATTTTTTTAATTCTTCATTCATTTTACTACTCCCCCTAGAATATATATTTTAAATATTAACCTGTGAATTTATCACAGGTTATTTTTTTTATTAAATTACTCCTTATACATAGTGCATCAAACACGTTATACCACTTTTCAAAACCCCTGCCGGCACCTTGCGCCGGATATCCATCTCGTGAAAGAGTTTTCACGAGACCATTTCCTCTGTTCTAGCAACCACCATTTTCTACAATTTCATATGGTGTCTCTGATGTTCCATTTCCACTTTTCCATTGTACACAAGTTTTGAGAGAAATGGCAGGACGCACACCGTACGAATTGAAGACGTTGATGTCGTTCAAGCCACCAGTATTACCCGAACCAAGCACACTCCACGAGTAAGCAGAGTTGCCATTCCAATAGTCAGGCGACAAAGACCACCAAGAATTTCTACCTATTGAACTCCCAAATGAACTATTTGTATAATACCACATTGGTGCATTTTTATATGCTACTCCACCAGCATATGCTATTTCATCTGCTGTCATTAAGGCTATTGGATATGTTAGTTTTCCATTACCAGTACTTGCATCTACTGTGAATTTATCATTATCATTTGTACAATCGTATGTTGGTGTTTTATTTGTGTTTAGTCTTGTAAATGCTGCATAGTAGAATTTTGATCCTGTTGCTGAGTATGATCCACTTCCTACTTCTCTATCGTTACAATATACTGCTGTTGTACTTAGGTATTCTGTATATGATGTCATATTATTTGCATACCAATTATCTATATACGCTTTTATAGTGCTATCATTTGTATTTGTTCTTGCTTCTTCTGGTGTAGTGTCTGAGTTTCCATACATATATCCTATATATTTTGGACTATTATCATTTGTATTAAATGCACTTTCTCCTATATACGCATCTGTTGCTGTTGTACTTGTTCCGTGATACAAGAGTCTTACTCCACCATCTGAGTTTGTTCTTATTATTCTCCAGTATAAATCTTGATTACTAGAGTTTTTTCCAAATTTTATCCAGTTGTTTATTGGTGTACTTGTTGTATCCTGTCCTGCAAAATAATATACATCTGTTCCATTTTCAGTTGCTTTATAAAGAGTATTTGCTGTGTTGGTTGTAAATGGTGTACTAAAATCAGTTCTTGTGCCTATTGTTGGGTTATCTTCTAAAATTTTACTTGCTAAATTCGGTATTTCTGTTCCTTTTGTTATAAATATCTTACCACTTAATGTTTTACCCATATCTGCAGATTGGTTTACATCATCACTATTATTATAGTTTATTATTATTTTGTATGTATGTGTTGTACCTTTTTCTATACTTATATTTTCTGCTAATACTGTATCTGCAGCTGTACTAGACTTTGGTACATCAGCAAAGTCTGTCATATTGTATCCACCGTCAGCACTAGTTATCTTGTACACTAAGAATCCACTAGTAGTAAAGGTGTTTACTAAATCTTTTATTATGATGTTGTATTTATACGTTCCATTAGATTCATTCTTTACTGTGAATGTGTTTTCGGCGCTACTCCATCCTGGTTCTATGTTGGTTCCATTTATAGTTCCACTTCCACTTGTAAAGATCACTTTTAAGTCTGCACTTTCTACTGATATTTCTTTTCCTTCTCCTAGTATTTTAGTAGTAAAGTATGCTACTGATACTGATAACACTATTACTAGTAAACTAGATAGTATTACTAATAATTCTTTTTTTCTTTTCATATACTTCTCCTCTTTTCTTTTTGTGACACGAAAAAATGATAGAATTTCTCCTATCACTTTAAAGCATATGAAAAACAATTAGGGTTTATTTTATTTAGATTTTGCCCCCCCCCCAGTGCAATATTTTGTACTAGACTGTTGTTTTTCATATCTATCACTCGTCCTTGTTTTTTGAAGATTTCTGATATCTTCTACAATTAAAATAATATCATAGTTTGGCTTGAGGAGTCAATATCTTTGAATAAAAAAACCTAAAGTTTTTCTCTTTAGGTTAGTTATTTTGTTACTATTTCAAGTGCTTTTCTTACTTCTAAGTCATATTTTAGAAAGTCTTTTCCACCTATTTCTTTTAGTAAGTCTTCTTCAGATACTTGATATTTAGTTGCCATTTCTTTAGTGTAGTCATCTAGTTCTTTGTCTTCTACTTTGATGTTTTCTTCTTTTACTACTGCTTCAAGTACTAGTCTGTATTTTACTCTTTTTTCTGCTTCAGGTTTGAAGTTTTCTTTGAAAGTGTTTAAGTCAACGTTAAGCATTTTCATATATGTTTCTATGTTCATTCCTTGCATTTGTAATCTTTGACTGAAGTCATTTACCATTCTGTCTATTTCTTCGTTTATCATTTCAACTGGTACGTCTACTTTAGCATTTTCGCTTACTTTTGATAAGCAATTTTCAAAGTATTCATCTTCTATGTGAGCCATTTTGTGACCTTTGATGTGTGCTTCTATTTCAGCTTTTAGTGTTTCTAGTGAGTTTACACCTTCCATATTTAAGTCTTTGAAGAATTCTTCATTGTATTCAGGTAATACTCTTTCTTTTATTGAGTTTACTTTTACTTTGAATGTTACTTTTTGTCCTTTTAGTTCTTCACTATGATAGTTTTCTGGGAATGTTAAGTTAATGTCTTTTTCTTCTCCTATTTCCATACCAATTATTGCATCTTCAAATCCAGGTATGAATGAGTTGCTTCCTATTACTAATGGATAGTTTTCTCCTTTACCACCAGCAAATGCTTTTCCATCTTTGAATCCTTCAAAGTCAATGTTAGCTTCATCGCCTTTTTCTACTTTTCCAGTTTTGTCTTTTAGTTCAACATATTGTTCTCTTAAGTGATTTAATTCATCATTTATTTCATCTTCTGTTACTTTTGCTTCTTCTTTTTTGATTCCTAAATCTTTGTATTTACCTAGTTTTACTTCAGGTTTTAAAGTTATAGAGAATTTTACTTCTAGTTTGTCTTCACTTACACTTTTAATGTCTACTTCAGGTCTAGCTGCTATTTCATTTAGTAAGTCTTTGTTTTCTTCTATTAGTTTGTCATATAGAGTTGGAATTGCGTGGTCTACTGCATCCATATATAGACTTTCTATACCAAATTTTTTAATGTATATATCCTTAGGTACTTGTCCTTTTCTAAATCCATCTACTTTTACTTCATTTTTTTTGTGTTCGAATACGTGGTCTAATAGTTTAGTCCATTCTTCTTTTTCCATAGTCATTACTATTTCTTTTTTCATTTTTTACACCATCCTTATTTTACACTTACAATTTTTACTTTGTATACACCGTCTGGGCTTGATACCTCGACTGTTTCCCCAATTTTTTTGTTTAGTATAGCAGCTGCGATTGGGCTTTCATTTGATATTTTATTATTAAATGGATCTGCTTCTTGGCTACCTACTATTCTATATTCTTCAGTTTCATCGTCTCCATCATATTCTAGTTCTACAGTTGAACCAATTTGTACAGTATCACTACTTGCATTTTCGTCTATGATAGTTGCGTGTTCTAAGATATATTCTACTTCTTTAATTCTAGCTTCTAGTTTTGCTTGTTCATCACGAGCACTGTCGTATTCAGCATTTTCACTTAAGTCACCTAATGCTCTTGCTTCTTTTAAGGCATTTAGTACTTCATTTCTTTTGTCAGTTTTTAAATGATTTAATTCAGTTTCAAGTTCTAAATAACCTTCACTAGTTAAAAAAAATTCTTTTTGTTTCATTTTTATCTTTTTCTCCTTAACAGTTTATAATAATACCAAATTTTATTGATTTTGTCAATCTATAGGCACTCTTAATATGTCACCCGAGTTTACTTTGAAAGGCACTTTTATGTATAAGATTTCTCTAGGATGTCTTGCTACATTTGTTTCTTCCATTTTTTCGTTTACCATATATTCTAGAGTGAATTTTTGAGGGGCTGTGTTTGGCCCGAATACTTCTATTTCATCACCTATTTTGAAGTTGTTTCTTTGTTCGATTGTAACTAGGTCATCTGCTTTTTTGATTAGACCTAAAAAGTCTTGATTTGATGCTTCTTCTCTTCCTGTGTAGTACTGTTCGTTTACTCCAGGTTCTTTGTCAAAGAATTGAGGCCTGTTTTCTCTATTAGATACTCTGTTTAGTACTTTTTTGTAGTAGTTTAATTTTTCTTCTGTTAGAGTATTATTTATTACCATATCTCTTACTTTTTTATAGGAATCTACTACTGTTGCTATGTAGTACATACTTCTCATTCTACCTTCTATTTTTAAGCTAGATACGCCTATATTTATTAAGTCTTCTAGGTAGTCTATCATACTTAGGTCTTTACTTGCTATTTGAAAGTCATTATTGTCATCCATATTAAATGTAAATCTGCATACTTGACTACAGCCACCACGGTTAGAGTCTCTTTTTGTTACGTAGTTAGATAGTACACATCTTCCACTGTAGCTTGTACACATTGCTCCGTGAATGAATACTTCTAGTTCTGCATTTGTGTTTTCTTTTATGTCAATCATATCAATTTTCGAACATTCTCTACCTAGTACTACTCTTGTTGCTCCTAGGTTTTCCCAGAATTTTATAGTGTACTTATTAGTGCTACTTTCTTGAGTACTTATGTGTAATTCTGGTTTTAATTTTAATTCATTTATTCTTTTTATAACAGCCATATCGCTTACAATAAAGGCATCCACATTTGCATTTGATAATTCTATTAGATAGTCATCTAAGTTTTTTAAGTCTTCATTATGAAATAGTATGTTTACTGTTACATATACTTTTTTGTTTAAGTTATGAGCAAAAGTTACAGCTTCTTTTATTTCGTCAATACTAAAGTTATTAGCGTTTGCTCTTAGACTATAGTTATAACCACCTATGTATACAGCATCTGCTCCATATGTTAAAGCCCATTTGAGTCTTTCTAAGTCTCCTGCTGGACTAAGAATTTCTACCATTTAAATCACCTACTTTGTATGCTATTTTATTTATTAAGAAGTAATCATCTATTTCTATTAGTTCACCCAAGTTTTCATTGTCATAGTTATTTAGTATTATTTCTGTTTCTTCTTTACTCATATTACTTAGATTAATTAATTCTTTTAAGTATTTATTTGCACTATAGATGGAATGATTAAATATACAAGTACCACATTTTTCTTCTTTTATTAGTAGTTTATATCCTGACATTTTTTCATCTATTTCTTTTTTGTTTTCTAAGTTTATACCTTTGTAATCACTATAACTAGTTATTAAATGTCTTTTAGAGTACATTAGATTATTTTTACCTATGTAGTACATAAATAGATTACTTTCAGTTTTTTCTTCTTCACTTGCTTTTTTCCTGTCATAGGTATTTCAATAAAGGCGTTAATAATTCCTAATTAAATAAGTAACAAGCTGTCCTTTAACAAACAATTTCAGCAAAGCACTATTCTTTTCCTTTAAGCCTTTATCGCTTCTGCAATCTTTTATCATTTTGTAATAAACAATCAGATTCAATATAGGGAACATTATCCAAAAAGATTCGGTAGAATCTGTGTTGTATGTTACAAAATCACGAGTATACTTGTTCTTTATAAAGTACAAATCCAGCATATAGGTATTGATATAACCGAGCGAAAGAACAACCTGCCATTTTGTCGAATGATTCTTAATCCAAGACATCACATAAGCGTATATTTTATCATCATACATAATTATTTGACAAAACACATGAGACGGTAATGCCAATAAAGCCCAAAAGGCTGCTGATATTTTATAGACTTCAATCGAATGGAATGTATGTGAAGTATTTATATCATAAATAGCAAACAGGACAATACCCCAACTCAAAATGGCAATCAGCGCCACCATGAGACAAGTTACAATAGCAAGAACCAAACATAGGTAATGCTTTAATTTATCGGTCAGTTTCATCGCTAAGTATTTTATAATTATAGATATCGCAGATACTGCAATCGCTTCCAAATCGCTGCTTATATTAGAATAATACATAAATCCGCTAATCCTATTTGACCAGATTGTCGATACCATAAGATTGGACACGATAGCCCAAGGCAATAATCATATCAAAATTATAATG
>OHSJ01000837.1_pt1 | contig 11265 bp, 10 predicted proteins | sample 1578561 | NCBI WGS metagenome assembly OHSJ01 (sample SAMEA3879571, study PRJEB24766) | human gut metagenome | biome: human-associated habitat; feature: feces | place: USA | collected 1985/1987 | reverse complement strand
GATCTTCACCTTGATTTGCTTCTTGGAGCCTTCTCCGGTCACTTCATAGTTCCAGATGTAGCCTTCTTCCTGCAGAATCCGGGCGATTTCCACCTTGATGTTGGAGCAGGGAGCGGTAAATTCCTCGTTGCCGGCCAGGCTGGCGTTTTTCAGGCGGGTGAGGAAGTCGGAAATGGGATCACTTAATACGGCCATGGTAAGAAATAGTTAGGCGTTGGCAGTTTGGGTTTCTTCGGCCTTCTTCGGTTCGCGCATGGGGACGCCCAGGGCGCGAAGCAGGTCGCGGCCTTCATCGTCCGTAGGAGCGGAAGTCACGAAAATGATATCGAAGCCGATCTGACGCTTGATCTGGTCAAGTTCGATTTCGGGGAAGATGGACTGGTCGGAGATGCCGACGGCATAGTTCCCGTTCCCGTCAAAGGACTTGTAGGGAAGACCGCGGAAGTCGCGAATGTTCGGAGCCGTAATATTGATGAAGCGGTCCAGGAATTCCCACATGCGGGCGCCGCGCAGCGTTACGCGGGCTCCCAGAGGTTCGCCTTCACGCACCTTGAAGTTGGCCACGCTCTTGCGGGCATAGGTGACGGAGGGTTTTTGTCCGGTGATTTTGGCGATTTCATTAACGGCATCTTCCACGGCCTGCTTGCGGTCCGGGTGCTTGCCCATGCAGGAGGTGACAACAATCTTCTCCAGGCGGGGAATCTGATGCACGTTCTTGTATGCATGCTTCGCTTGAAGGCCGGGAACGACCTTTTCACGGTAGTATGTTTGCAGTGTTGGTGTACTCATTGTTTTAGCGGGTCAGCTCTTTATTAATGATCGATATGGCTTAAGCGCAGGGTCAGACCGGATGGCCTAGCCTACTTTTTTCACGTTGGAGATGTGAATCGGGCCGTTGATTTCCTGAATGCCGCCTTCCGGGTTCTGTTCGGTCGGGCGCACAGCCTTTTTCAGGGTGCGGGCGCCTTCTACGATGACAGTACCTTTGGAAGCATTCACGGCGAGAACGGTGCCGCGCTTGCCCTTGTGGTTACGTCCGGCGATGATTTCCACTTCATCACCTTTTTTCACGTGGGTCTTCATATATGACTATTTCTTACGCGTTTATGCGATTAAGATCTGCCACCCCCTTGGTGGCAGGGCAGGAAGAGTATGATAGGATAGGCCTTTTCGTCAAGCCCGCATCCTAAAAAAATCGTTTTACCGCCCCTGCGCCAATGCGGAACGATGAACGAAGGACTGTTCCCGGATGCGGGAATTCCGCAGGGAGGGAACAGCCCGCCAGGAGCCGGGCTTCCGCGACGGTCTATTCATCATCGGAAGGGATCTCCGCCCCCTGCCAGCGCAGCTTGGCCCTCAGCAGGGCGCCGAAATTCTGCTTCCGGAGATGAACCAGGGAAAGCGTTTCCGGGGCCTTCCGGATTACCAGGCTTTCTCCCACTTCAATGGGATAGGCGGAACGGCCGTCCAGGGAATAAACCATGGAGTCAAAGCGGCCGCGGCGCTCGCGGGGCCGCAGGCGTATGGTCATGGTGTCAGGAAGCACCACGGAACGATTGGTCAGGCTGTGCGGGCAAATGGGGGTGACGCATACGACACGGGACATGGGCCAGACCAAAGGCCCCCCGGCGGAAAGGGAGTATGCCGTGGAGCCGGTGGGAGTGGAAACCAGAACGCCGTCCGCATGGTAGCGGTTCAGCAATTCCCCGTCTATCTCCGCATCCAGGTCCACCATCTTGCCGGACTGGGCGCGGATCAGGGAAACTTCATTCAAGGCCAGCTTGCGGGGAGGAGCCGCAACGCCGTCTTCCCCTGCCCGTACTACTTCAAGCATGGAACGTTCATCCGTCAGGTAGGAACCTTCCTGAAGGGCATACGCCAGAAGCGGCAGTTCCTGCACGGAACAGGTGGTCATGAATCCCAGCCGGCCCAGGTTCACTCCCGCCAGGGGAACGCGGTGCATGGCCGCCAGGGAAGAGACGGTCAGCATGGTGCCGTCCCCTCCGAAGGTCACCAGCATGCCGCACCGCCCGATAGCCCGTTCCAGGGCATCCGGCGTTTCAATGACGCAGGAGCCCAGCCCGTGGCGGGAAAGTTCCCGGCGCATGATGCGCAACGCTTCCCCCAGTCCCGGTTTTTCCGCCAGCGCGACCAGGCCGATTACCTTGGAAGAATTCATGCGGGAGATCATACTGCATTTTTCCGAGCCGCTCAACTGGTAAACCGCAACCGGGAAAAGATTGTTCCGCCCTGCTCTATTCCTTAAATTTCAACTCTTGTTCCTTTTTTGTTATACAAAATCATCAATATGTGTTAAACGTAAAAAGCGTGAAATGGTTCTTCCCCGTCCTGCTGTTTTTTCTGATGCCGGGCTGCTCCACTACGGAGAAGTGCGCTCAGAAAACGGAGCCGTCCGTTCAGGAGGCAGAGGCGCATGTCAAAAATGCGCCCTACCGGGTGCGTGGAAAAAGGTATACTCCCATAAGCGTGGCGGATGCCCTGCAATACCATGAGACCGGCTATGCCTCCTGGTATGGCGGCAAAGCGCGCCGCCTGAAGACATCTTCCGGAGAGTACATCAATCCCCAGCGTTCCATGACGGCGGCCCACAAAACCCTGCCGATGCCGTGCAAGGTGAAAGTCACCTGCCTGGAAACCGGCAAATCAACCGTCGTCAGAATCAACAACCGCGGGCCTTTTCACAGCAACCGCCTGATAGACCTCACCACCGCCGCCGCAAGCCGCATCGGCCTGCATAGACGCGGCGTATCCAGGGTCCGTCTGGAAGTCATCTCCGTGGGTGACGGCCCGCATGAGGTTTCCGCCCGTTAATCCCATTTCATCCTTTTCCGTATATTTATCATTTTACCCTGCATGATTCCGCTACGCATTGTTCTTGCCTCCCTGGCATGCCTGTGCCCGTTCTCTCTGGCTCAGGAGCCTAAATCGGATCCCGATAAAACGCTGATTATCATTTCTACCAGCGATATCCACGGCAATCTGGACAATTTCCCAAGACTGGCCACACTGGTAAAAAACAATACCGCGCTAAATATCCGCACGTGCTGCTGGTGGATTCAGGCGATTATTTCATAGGTAATCCCTATGTGGACGACTGTGAAAAACGGGGCGAACCCCTTACCATCCTGATGAATAAACTGGGGTATGACGTAGTGACCATCGGAAACCATGACCTGGACTACGGGCAGGAGGCCCTGCGCGACCATATCAAGGGAATGCCTTCCACCAAGTTTGTCATTACCAACGCCAATCTTTCCCCTACTCTGGAAAACTGTTTCTCTCCGTATGTCAGCATCCCGATTGAAGGCACGTCCGTTTCCGTAGGGTTCATAGGTCTGGCGGACCTTCAAACCACGGATGTGAGGAAGATGGCCGGCATCTCATGGACGCTGCCGGATGAAGAAGATTACAAGGGCATCACGGACAGGTTCCGGCTTCACCACAACACCATTAACGTCATCCTCAGCCATCTGGGATACGGCAATGATCTGAAAATGATGAAGTATTCGCCGAATATCGACGTCATTCTCGGAGGCCATACCCATGTCATGCTTCCCAGCGGTCATCTCAGAACAGGCACGCTGCTCAGCCACACGGGACATAGTTTGAGCCACGTAGGAGTTACGGAAATCATTTTCTCCACGGAACATCCCGTCTCCATCCTTTCCAAATCCACCAGGGCCGTTTCTTTGAATGAGGAAATTCCCAATGACCCGGAAGTAAAGGAAATTGTCCGCCGGTTTTCCGGAAATCCGCTTTTCAACCAGCAGGTGGGCGTCGCCGGAGAAGAAATCACGCACGTCACCATAGGCACCCTTTTCTGCAAGGTCATTCAGCAGGCCTCCCATTCGGACATTGCCATTTACAACCGCGGCGGAGTACGGTCCAAAAACCATCTTAACAAAGGACCCGTTACCATCAGGGACATTTACGAGCTGGAACCCTTCCGGGAAAAGATCGTCACCTGCTCCATGAGTAAAGCGGACATTGAGCAACTGATCCTGTCCAAATTCATGTCTCCGACCGATGACGAAGGAGGTATTCTGGAAGTGTACTGCTCCGGATTCTCCTACCAGATCATGGACGGTGTTACGCCCAGCATTACCAGCACTTTGAAAAACGGGGTCATTTATACTGTCGCGATGGGAGACTACCTGTGCAGCAATTTCATATTTCCCCAACGGGGAAACGGCAAACCGACGGGAATAGATGTCCGCAAAGCCCTGATTGATTACCTGAAACAAATCAAGAAGCTGCTCAATCCTCCGCCGTCCAAGCTGCCCATCATCAGAGATACGACGTTCGCCCTGTGAACTACGGCCGCAAGCACACGCTACATTCCTGCCCGCCATGCAGCCGGCCCCCTATCATGCAGTACCGGAAGAGAAACGGAATATCAATGGTTTCCGCATCCTCCCCTCCGGTGCTTTGGTGACGAACACGCCGCCTTTCGACCGTCTGTTTGAAGAAGGAACCGGAAACGGGCTGTATGCCCTGGCGGTATCCAACTGGGAAACCGTTCCGGATCCGGGCGCCTTCTTTATCAAGAACATGGCGCGCCAGGCGCTTACCCGCATGGCGCACGCTGCCGCAGAAAGGCCGGACGAGGTGGATGCCGTTCTGGACCACCTGCTGGCCTCCGCTACGGAAAAAGCCTTTCTGGCGGAGCAATTCCCCCCCGTGCCGGGCGCGGAATATGCCACTCCGGACATCATTGCCGGATGGTTTGAAGATTTGCGGAAGGCAATAGCAAAGGAAATCCGCGCCCGAGGCATTACCCCCGCCGAATGGTTGAACAGCCTGGGCGCGCCCTGGAACCAGATAGGCAAGGTATTTTTCCACCTTGCGGAAAACCGGGATGACGCCACAGGCTCCCGCCCCTTTGCTTTCATGGCTACCTTTGCGCATCAAAGCGCTGCGGACAACCAGGTGCGCCACCTCCCCCTTGCCACCGCCCTGAAACTTCATGAAGGTAATTACACCGCCTTGCTGGCCGTACTCCAGCCCTTGAAAGAAGCGGCACGGGAAAGCCCCCTGCTGAAGCGCCTGCTGGATAACGGAAAAATTTATACGCCGATGGCCTGGAGCGCTCCGGAGGCCCGGGATTTTCTGCAGGACACGCCGCTCTACGAACGCGCAGGCATCATTGTGCGCATGGTGAATCTATGGAAAAAAACCCCTCCCAAACTACAGGTAAAAGTTACGGCAGACGCATCCGGAAGTGAAAAAACGGTCCATTCTTCCGGGCTTTCCGTCCGCAGTCTGCTGAAATTTTCCGTATCCGCCACTCTGGGAGGCAAAGACCTGACCCCGGAGGAGCTGGGGGAACTGCTCAGCAACGGAGACGGCCTGATCCGCTTCAAGGGGGAATGGGTGCGCGTGGACGCCCGGAAGGTCCGGGACTTAATGGACCGGTGGACTCAAGCGGCACGTATGATGAGCTCCCTCGGCATTCCTCTGGTCCAGGGTCTGAGAATGCTGGTTAACGGCCCTTCCGGCCAGCTTGTACAGATTCCGGAACCGGACGAAGACTGTGTCATGGAACCGGGACAAAACCTCCGGCAGACCCTGGACATCCTGGCGGGGAAAGTCCCAGTCTCCATACCGGAGCTTCCTTCCCGGCTGGACGCCCTGATGCGCCCTTACCAGAAAGAAGGGTTCTCTTTCCTTTACCGGATTACGGAACAGGGTTTTGGCGCCTGCCTGGCGGATGATATGGGGCTGGGAAAAACCCTTCAGGCTATTGCGTGGCTGGACACATTGCGGAGAAAAGGCCGGCTGGAGGGCCTGCCGGCTCTGATTGTGGCTCCGGCCTCCCTCCTGTCCAACTGGAAAGAAGAAGCGCAACGCTTCGCCCCGGAGCTTATCCTGCGCATCATGCACCCTTCCTCCCCGAACCCGTGGCAGCCGGAAAAAACCCTGCGCCGGAAAGACTGCCACGCCGTCATCACTACGTATGGCATGGCTGCACGCACGTCCGCCCTGGCCGACCTGCATTTCCCGGCCATTATTCTGGATGAAGCCCAGGCTATTAAAAACGCAGGCTCCGCCCGTTCCCGCGCCATTCGTTCCCTGCATGGAGAACGACGCATAGCCCTGTCCGGCACGCCGGTGGAAAATAACCTGAATGAACTCTGGAGCCTGATGGAATTTCTGAATCCGGGGCTGCTGGGCAGCAGAAAAAGCTTCGAATCCTTCACCCGTTCCCTGGAACGCGGCTATGCCCCGCTGCGACGCCTGGTGCGCCCCTTCATCCTGCGCAGAATGAAGACAGATCCGGCGCTGGTTCCCGACCTGCCGGACAAAACGGAAATACCGGCCTATTGCTCCCTCACGCCGGAACAGGCCGCCCTGTACCAGACACAGATAGACATGCTGCATGCCGTATTGGACGAACCGGACCCGGCTGCCCGCCTGATGCTGATTTTACCCATTCTGGCACGCCTCAAGCAGATCTGCAACCACCCCGCCCAGTTCCAGGGCACGGACGATTATGCGCCGGAACGCTCCGGAAAATTCCGGCGGCTTCAGGAACTGTGCGCCTCCATTGCCGCCAGGCAGGAAAAAACCATTCTCTTTACCCAGTTCCGCTCCATCATTCCCCATCTGCACGATCTCCTGTCCGGAGTCTTCGGCCGTTCCGGGCTTACCCTGCACGGGGGAACGCCTATTCCGGAACGCCAGAACATCGTCACCGCCTTCCAGAAGGAATCCGGCCCTCCCTTCTGCATCCTGTCCCTGAAAGCCGCCGGCACCGGCCTGACGCTGACCCAGGCATCCCACGTCATCCATGTGGACCGCTGGTGGAACCCCGCTGTAGAAAACCAGGCCACGGACCGGGCCTACCGCATCGGGCAGCACCGGAACGTACTCGTGCACCGCCTGATCTGCCGGGGCACCATTGAGGACCGCATTGACGCCATGCTCAAGGACAAGCGCCGCATGGCGGACGACCTGTTCTCCGGAGGCCCCGAACAATGGCTCATGAACATGAGCGCGGAAGAATTAAACAATTTGTTTTCCGGCAGTCCTTGCTGAACACCCTGCGTAAGAACGGATTCCTTCCTGAACTCCCCGGAAGAGAACAGCGCCCCTTCATCCCCGGCGTTATTCATGAAACCACGGCCAGCGGCATGGTGGTTTTCCTGTCTCCGCGGGTAAAATCCGGAAATTCCACGGGCAACCCGCCCTGGGCGATGGAACGGGCTGTCAAAGGCAGCAGGGAAGACCAGGAAGCTCCTTCGTAAACGTTCTGATCCATTGGCTCTCCGTTCCGGAGGCATTCCACGATGCGGGAAAGCATCACAAAGTCCATACCGCCGTGACCGCCCATTTTCGTGGCCAGCTCCCCGATGCGTTTCCAGAGGGGATGATCGTATTTTTCATAAATAGCGGCCAGTTTTTCCCTGCCTTCAATCCATTCATGATAATTGCCGTTGCCCAGCTTTTCACCCGCCACGCGGGTTGGGAAACCAGCCAGCGTGCCCTCCGTTCCCTGGATCAGGTTGGCGCGGGAGTAAGGCCGGGGGGACGTCTCATCCAGCTGGACAAGAATGGTCCGCCCCAGCTGCGTCTTGACAACAGCCGTATTCATGTCACCGCAGATGAATGGAGTATTGTTCCAGCGGTGATCGGCGGGAAGATGCTTTTTAGCGTAGGCATTGCGCCCGAGAGCAGGAGAAGCGAACGCCGCCACACGGCAGAAACGGTCCTCTCCACGCTCCAAATTCATATATTGAGCCACCGGCCCCAACCCGTGGGTGGGGTACAGGTTGCCATTGATTCTGGTATGATATTCCGGCCGCCAGGCCCCTTCCCCGCGCGTGTCCCCCAGCTGCGTCACCAGGCAATGGATATACGCGGCCTCCCCGTGAAGCAAATCGCCGATGACGCCCTGCCGGACCATGTTCAGGAACATGAGTTCATCCCGCCCATAGTTGACGTTTTCCATCATCATGCAATGTTTCCTGGTGGCCTCGCTGGTATCCACCAGGCTCCAGAGCTCCTCCAGAGAGACGGCCAGAGGAACTTCCACAAAGGCGTGAGCGCCGTGCTTCATGCTGTCGCAGGCGATTCTGGCATGCGAACTCCAATCCGTACTGATGATGACGGCATCCGGCTTCAGCTCCTTCAGCATGGTCAGGTATTCCATATCGCCGCCGGAATAGCCCAAAGGGCTTTTCCCCATTCTGGAGAGCACGCGATCCACGCCGCGTTTCGTCAACTCTTCCTTCAAATCACATATGCCCACGATTTCCACTCCATCCATCACGCACATTTGCGCCAGGTGGGAGAACCCGCGCCCTCCCACGCCGATGAAGGCCAGCCTGATGCGACCCAGCCGGGGAGCCTTGAACCCTCCCATGTATGTGGAACCGGAAGGCCTCGGAGCCGCCGGAGAGGCGGATTTCCAGAGATGGTCTCCGGCAGGGATTTCCACAGCCTTCCCAGGGAGGGCATTTCCGGCGGCAGCCGCTCCGGCCGCAAGCCCCAAAGATTTGAGAAATTGTCTGCGTGATGAGAAAATAGACATGGCTTGAAAGTATGGCTTCAAGGAAAACTACGCCCCCTCCGGAGTGAATTTATCATCATTCTCCCTATTGAGGGGAAAAGCTCCGGATGGCTGATTTTAGAGTTTGCAAAATCCGGCGGAACTCCCACTATGAGATTTGCTTCTGCCTCTACCCTTTTTTTCATTGATGCGTTACCTACTTCTCATCCTGTTGCTCGCCGGGGGATACTACGGCTGGGATTATTATCAAAACGGCCTCGCACCCAGGCATGAAGCCCTCAAAGCCATGGAGCAGGAACCCTGCCCGGAGCTGGATGCGGCCCAAGCCCGTTTTGATGAAGCCGCGGAACTTCACGAACAGCAGGCGGTGCGTCTCCAGAAAGCTGTTCAACGGAAGGAAGAAGCCGTCCGCAAATACTGGGATTCCCGAATCAAACAAGCCGACCAGGAAAAAGACGGGAAAAAGACGCCCTCCCCCGTGAACGGAAGGCCCAATGCCCGAAGCGCGGAAGCCCGAATAGCCTATCTGCTGGAACAATATGACCGCCGCGTTGCAGAAGTGGAAAAACTCAAAAGCAGGCGGAACGCCACCAGACAACAATTGGACAGCGCCCGAAACCGGATTCAGGAACAAATACGCCAGGTGGAGACCCGTCTGGACATCAACCGCATCCAGCGCGCGGAGGCATCCAACAAGAAAAGCGGGGATTTTAAAGTGACGGAGAACCGGGCGGATCTGCTCAAACTTCAGGCCAGCCTTCCGCAGGAACTGGAACGCATTACCGACCAGGGGGAAGCCGCTCTGCGCGACCAGACGGAAGCTTACGAAAAGGCCAAAAGGGAGCTGGGCCTGTTCCAAAACAACGTGGACCGGCAGATCGCCAGCCTTCGGGACTCCATGAATTCCCCTCTGGCGGAAGATTATGATGAGACGGAAATACTTTCGGAAGACCCCGAATTCCGCACAATGATTGCTCCTTACGACCAGGCCGTCAGCCATGAGGAAACGATTGTCATGCGAACGGAGGCGGATGTAGAGGAAAAGGCCAAAGCCCTGCACGGGCTGCAACGCGTCAGAGACGCGAAAATCGAAGAAGAGCGCAGCCGGCTCAGACAGGAAGAAGAGATTTTTTTCACGGCGGCAACCGTCATCGGCGTAATATTGCTGATCTCCATTCTGCTCTCTTTCGCCAGAAGGAGATGATGTCTTTGAAGGTTGACACTGCACTGCAAACCTAGTTTACTGGGTGGGCCGCCGGGAACCCCGTGGAGGCACGACTGGCAAACCCCGCCAGGACCGAGAGGTAGCAACGGTAGCTTGTTCGTGTTTGCCGCGTCTGTTCCCGGCGGTATTTTATGGCTCTCCCCGCCATACCGGAGTTGAACGGGAGTTTTCCCGTGGTAGAATACCGCCCATGAACGTATCCGCCGCCCTTGACTGGCTCTTTTCCACCCAATTTTTCGGGATCAAGCTGGGGCTTGACAACACAGAAAAACTGTTGGCGGCAGCCGGGGCGGACCGTATCAACGCCACCGTGGTCCATGTGGCCGGCACCAATGGCAAAGGCTCCACCTGCGCCATGATTGAGGCCCTGGCCAGGGCACAGGGTTATGTCACGGGCCTGTTCACCTCCCCCCATCTGGTAGATTTTTCCGAACGCATCCGCGTCAATGGGAACATGATTACTCCGGATGCCCTGGCGGAGGAAATTTCCTTCCTGAAACAGCTGGCGGAAGGCTGGGAACAGCCGCCCACCTTTTTTGAGCTGGCTCTGGCCGTCGCCCTGCGCCATTTCCGTAAAAACAACGTGAACTTCATCATTCTGGAAACAGGGCTAGGCGGAAGGCTGGACGCCACTAACGCCGTGCCCAAAGACATTGCCGTACTGGCCCCCATCGGTCTGGACCACCAGCAGTATCTGGGAGATACCCTGGAAGAAATCGCCGCGGAAAAAGCGGCCATCATCGCCCCCGGCAAACCGTCCGTAACCGCCGTGCAGCACCCGGACGTCATGGCCGTCATGGAACGGACGGCGCGGAACCGCCGTTCTCCCCTCACGATTGCCCGGGCGGACCGGAACACGCCCCGCCCATGCCTGCCCGGAGCCCATCAGCGGGAAAACGCAGCCCTGGCGCTGGAAACCATGAGACGGCTCCATGCCCTTCCCTCCCCTGCCGCAGCCGCCGCTGCCCTGGCCAGGGTACAGTGGCCCGGACGGTTCGAACGCCTTGAGACGCCCCCTCTGGTACTGGACGGCGCTCATAACGAACATGCGGCGCGCGTGCTCGCGGCCACGTGGAAAGAGGAATTCCCGGGACGGAAGGCGGCGCTGGTTTTTGCCGCATCCGCAGACAAGCATATCCGGGAAATGATTCCGGTTTTGCGGGAAATTGCCGGAGAATGGCACCTGGTTCCCTGCACTTCCCCCCGCATCATGCCGGCGCAAGAAATGGCTGCCCTGCTGGCCGGGCAGGAAACCGGCCCCGTTTTCATTCATTCCACGCTTCCGGACGGGCTGCAGGCGGCGCTGGCTTCCCCGTTCCCCGCTCTGGCGGCAGGTTCCCTGTTCCTTCTGGGAGATTTGAAAGCATTGCTCCGTCATGCGGAAAAACGCAGCACCGCCCAATAACCCCTACAGCCTTTTTGCTTTTCCCCGTGACTTCCGACGACATGACCCTTTCCGCCCTCCGGCCCGGAGACCTGCGTCCCGAACTGCTGGCTCCCGCCGGGG
>OHSJ01000832.1_pt1 | contig 11319 bp, 9 predicted proteins | sample 1578561 | NCBI WGS metagenome assembly OHSJ01 (sample SAMEA3879571, study PRJEB24766) | human gut metagenome | biome: human-associated habitat; feature: feces | place: USA | collected 1985/1987 | reverse complement strand
TTCAGGTATGAATTGCCGCCCTGAAAAAATGAAATCGATTGCGGGCTTCACGTCATGGGAACGCCCGCAATTGATTTACATCTTTAAAGGGTTCTGTGAAATCAACAAAATGTTTTAACCGCAAAAGCCGGGTGAATGTAATATGACTGACGAAAGTAACGGATCGGAGCATTTTCTTGACCTGATACGGCGTTCGCGGAGGGGAAAGTTCAAGATTTACATCGGTATGATGGCCGGAGTAGGCAAGACGTACCGCATGCTGCAGGAAGCCCATGAATTGCTGAACAATGGCATTGATGTCAGAATTGGTTACGTTGAAACCCACGGGCGAGCAGGGACTGAAGCCATGCTCCGGGGGGTGCCCGTCATCCCTCGTAAAGTGGTTTTTTACAAAGGAAGGGAGCTTGAAGAAATGGACCTGGACGCGATTCTTCAAGCCCGCCCCGAGTTGGTTATTGTTGACGAACTGGCTCATACCAATGTGGAAGGGAGTCGCCACCGCAAGAGATGGGAAGACGTGATGGAGCTGCTTGACGCCAATATTAATGTGATTTCCGCGATCAATATCCAGCACATTGAAAGCCTGAGCGGCGAAGTGAAGGAGATTACAGGGATTGGGATGAAGGAACGGGTTCCCGACAGGATTTTGCAGGAGGCGGACGAAGTGGTGAATATCGACCTGACATCCGAGGAACTGATCGGCCGCCTCAAGGCCGGCAAGATTTACCGGCCTGAAAAAATCCAGATTGCGCTGAATAATTTTTTCAAAACGGAAAATATTCTTCAGTTGCGTGAACTGGCATTGAAGGAAGTTGCTTTCCGCGTGGAGAAAAAAGTGGAAACGGAAGTTCTCCCGGCAGTTTCTTCCGCCAGAAGGGAAAAGATTCTGGCCTGCATCAGCAGTAATGAACAGACGCCCCGACGCATCATCCGAAAAGCATACCGGATTTCCTCACGTTACAGTACGTCGTTTATCGCCCTTTATGTCCAGACGCCAAGGGAGTCCCCCGACCGTATCAATCTGGCGTCCCAGCGCCATTTACTTAATCATTTCAAGCTGGTGGCCGAACTGGGAGGGACGGTGAAGCAGGTGAGTGCGGAAGATATACCCCAGGCCATCATCGCTGCGTGCAAGGAATATCATATTACGGCTATTTGCATGGGGCATCCCGCATTTAAGATGCCCGGGGCCATGTTCAAGATACTGGGATATAAACAATTTCTTCGTGTCTTGTCGGAGATGAAGATAGATTTAATCATCATCGCATAAAAGGCCGCGGTGAATTTGAAAATAAGGTCGGAGCCGGCTCTTTTCACAGGAAGCAGGCGATGAGATTATCATTCTTGTCTTCCCTGAGCGGAACGGATTGTTGCCGACAGTTTCCGTTATAGACTCCCCGGGGGCGTTTTCCGTTACCATTCCCGAGCGGGGCGCCCCCTTCTATTTTTTCCCGTCTGGTTGTTTGAAAAACAGTCCAATGTTCCGGTCCGCCGCATCTCCGGCAGCACCTTTGTTGAAAAAGAATGTAGAATTCCCGGAGGAGCAGCATTCTTAAAAGTGAAACGATAACGTTCCGTCTTCCATGGAGGGGCGGCGGTTATCATAAACAAAAGGAACAGTTATGAGCATCAATTTGCAAAAAGTCATTATAGCCGTATGTGCAGCCGCAACGGTCAGTGCGGGATTCGCAGCCCGCACCGAGGGGGCCAAACTGTACCGATTCAGCACTACTATCGAAAAAGAGAGGACGGAGTTGAATGAAGAAACGAAACGCTTGATTGCTTCCTACCGCCGGGACCCGTCCGAGGCTAATCGGTCGGCTTTGAGGAAACAGGTCGGGATTAATTACGACAAGGTCCTTGACCGAAAAAAGGCGAAGCTTGAAGAATTGAAACGAACGGCCCGGCATGCGTCCAAGATACAGGAAATGCAGGAGATCGTGGATGAAATGGTTCAAAACAGGGAAGCGCGCATCGACCAAAGCATGCGGCGTTTCAGTGATCCGCGATTCAGACCAGGTGCCCGCAATGCAGATGGCGGGTATTTGCCGGTGCTCGGAGCTTCCTGGAATGTATCAATTGCATATACTCCGGTTACCAACGAGGATTATGCCAAATTCCTGAAGGCAACGGGAAGGAAGGCTCCTAAGGATTGGGATAATGGCGCCATGCCTGCCGGCAAAAGGAGGCATCCCGTGGTGAATGTTTCCTATGACGACGCTTCTGCCTATTGCCGATGGTTGTCGCTCCAGGATAGGAAAGCCGTTTACCGCCTGCCGACTGAAGAGGAGTGGGAGTTTGCCGCCGGGCATATGCCCAAGGATGCGGATTTTAATTGCGGCGAGAGAAACGGGACATCTCCCGTGGACGCCCATGCCGCGACATCCGGCGCCTGCGGAGCGATTGATATGTGGGGCAATTGCTGGGAATGGACTTCTTCTCCAGTTGAAGTTTCCAAGGCCGCGGCACACGGTAAAACGGTCATGGCGGTGAAGGGAGGTTCCTGGCGTTCGCCGCGGACGAGCTGCAGGACTGAGCGGAAAGGAGAAGGAAGGGAATCTTCTTTCGCTTTCAGTGATGTCGGTTTCCGGGTCGTCCGCGAAGGTTGAGGGGGATTCCATGCGTTTCAGTTTCTTACAGGCAATAGAATCTGGCTGGCAGACCTGATGGAAATTCCGGCCGAATTGGTAGATTTCCCTAGGGAACTGCATTCTTGAAAAGTGAAACGATACCGTTTCAGAAAAAATATCAACCCTCATTGATTATCATGAACAAGCTCATCATTCCTGCAATTATTGGAATATTCGGTCTGGCTCCCGGTACGGTTACTGCCAACGCGGCGGAATCAACAACAACCTCCTTTTCTGTTCAAATACTGAAAAAGAAACCGAAGGCGTTGAAGTACGGCCTGAAACACGGCCTCAAGAAAGGTTTGAAACACGGCCTGAAAAAAGGCAGGATAAACGGCGGTAAAAAATAGTCGCCGCCATCTTATCTGCTGCCGGGCCTGCAGCCCGGCAGCGTTTTCCCATCAATAAGGATGTTTTATCACCTGTAGTGCGGAAACATATCTGACTTCCGTACAGCTTTGATACATTGCCCATCATGTCTTAAAAAGTCAACATATTGAGAAGAAAGGCGTTTTATGGTAAAATGGTTGTTGTGCGGAGCCGCCATGATTTCCGGCATCGTGATCGCGGCTGAGACGGAAAATCGTTCATTCCAGTTTGGAAATTTTGAGGTGATTGCTGTTCAGGATGCTCTTTCAGCGATGCGGTTCGAATTATTCCCGGGTATGCCGGAAGAGGAGTTCCTCCGCTTAACCGGAGGCGGGAGGGTTCCTTCTTCCGTGAATGTTTTCCTGTTGAAACGCGGCGACGGAAAAATCATTCTGGTGGACGCAGGGAACGGAGGAAAACGGGGCGGGATGCTCCGTAAACTTGAACAGAGCGGCGTTTTTCCGGAGAGCGTCGATTTCATTTTGCTCACCCATATGCACGGCGACCACATCGGAGGATTGCTTGGGAAACATGGCGAAGCCGTTTTTTCCAGAGCCCTCGTCTATGTTTCCATGCCGGAATGGGAATTTTGGCAAAATGGTACGGCCGGACCACAGGGAAAACAGGTCCGGAAGGTGTTGCATGCTTACGGCAGCCGGGTGAGAACATTCCGGTTTGGAGAAGAAGTTCTGCCCGGCATCAAGGCTCTTGACGCTTCCGGGCATACACCCGGGCATACCGTTTTTGAGACTGATTCCCTGCTGATTGTCGGAGATTTGCTTCATGCTGCCGCGCTCCAGATTCCGCGTCCGGAGGTTTGCACGATTTACGATATGAATCCGTCCGGAGCGGTTCAGGCCCGGCGGCGCTTTTATGAGTTTGCGGCTTCTTCCCCGAAGCCGGTCGCCGGAATGCACCTGCCGTATCCCGGAATCGGCCGGATAGGAAGGAGTGCGGCGGGATATGTCTATCTGCCCGGAAAATGAGAAAGGATAAAAAAGACACGGTACAATGACGCAAGCAGAAACAGCATGCCCGGATGTCTGGGGAAGCCATTTCCTTGAATACCGGGGAAGGCTTCTTGCCCTGGCCCGGAGGAATTTGAATCCGGTTCTTGCCCGGCGCGTTTCGGCGGAAGATGTGGTTCAGGAGGCTCTGCTGGCAGCCTGCGGGAAAATGGCTTTTTTTGAAAACAATCCGGAGATTCCTGTCTATTTCAAACTGCGGATGATTCTGTTCCAGACCCTTACGGCTATGGAAAGGAAGCATCTGCAATGCCTCAAGAGAGACGCCTGCAGGGAAGTGAATGTGACGGATGACAGCGTGGGGTCCGCTGCCCGGTTGGATTGGAACCGGTTTGCAGATACTGTGACCGGGCCTCTTACCCGTGCCGTCAGGGCGGATCGTTATACATTGCTCCGGAAAGCGGTCGAGGCGCTGCCCGAAAACGATCGGCAGATTCTTGAACTCCGCCATTTTGACGACATGTCCAATGCGGATTGTGCCGAAGTTCTGCATATTGGGCCGAAAGCCGCAAGCATCCGCTATGTGCGGGCGCTGCAGCGGCTTCGGAAGCAGCTGATGGAGTTAACCGAGTTTCAGCCATGAAGGGGAAGATTTCTCTGGAAGATCTGGTTGAACAATTCCTGGATCAGTGCCGTTCCGGCAATGTTCCCGATATTCAGGATTTTGCCGGGGCGCATCCGGAGTTTGCTTCCGAGTTGCTGGCTCTTCTTCCGCTTGTGATGGAGATGGAAGATTGGAGCGTTGAAAAAAAACAGGGAATTATGCCTCCGGTTCACGATTTTCCCGATTTGGAGGGGGACGATTACCGGCTGATTCGGAGACTAGGCAGCGGCGGTATGGGGGTGGTATTTGAAGCGCTGCAATTGTCCCTCAACCGGAAAGTGGCCCTCAAGCTGTTGTCTCCGTTGCTGCTGCAGGATGCCGCCCAACGCAGCCTGTTTGAGCATGAGGCGCATGTGATTGCCAGGCTTCATCATCCCAATATTGTCAGAATTTTCAGTGCCGCGTGCCGTCCGGGATGTTGTTATTATGCGATGGAGTTGATAGAAGGCAAGAGTCTGGACGGATGTGAATTCAGTAATCCGTATGAGATAGCCCGCATTGGCCTCCAGGCCGCCAGGGCGATTGCGTACGCCCACCGCTGCGGCATTCTACACCGCGATATCAAACCGGCGAACCTGTTGCTGGATGAAGCGGGGGAAGTACACGTCAGCGATTTTGGACTTGCTTTTCTGCTTCAGGGGAGAAATGAAGTTATTGAGAAGGAAGGAGCTCAGAGCGGAACGCTGCGGTATATGTCCCCGGAGCGGCTGGTGCATGGAGTCAATACCTTTTCCAGCGATCAGTATGAGTTTGGGGTGACGCTTTATGAGCTTGTTGCAAAATCCCCGCCGTTTCCGGGGCTAGCTCCTGAAGAATTGATGGAACGGATTTGCAGGGAACCGGTTCCGCCGTTGAAGTGCAGCGAACCCGACTTGGCCGCGATTATTAACAAGTGCGTCAGTTTCCGCCCGGAGTCGCGCTATCGAAGCATGGACGAACTTTCTGAAGATTTGCTGCATTTTTTGAATCATGAACCGGTCGGGGCCTCCTCCCCGTCTCCGGCCAGGCGGTTGCAGCTGTGGATGAAACGTAAACCGGCTGTTGCCGTATTGTCTTTGGCTGCGGCCCTGTGTGTGGCCGCTTTCGTTGTCGCGTTGGGCGCCGGTTATCTGCAGACGGCGTCTGCGCTGAAACTGGCGGAAAACAATGCCGCAGTTGCCGATGCGGCTTTGTCACAAGTGTTCACCCGTATTGCGGAGCAGCCCCCTTCACAGAAAAATACGCAGCTGCTTTCAGCTTTGCTGCCCTATTACAGGATGATCGCCAGAGGAAAAAATCTGCCGGAGTCAAAGGTTTGCGAGGCCAATGCCGTCATCGGGGAATGCGCACTGCGCACCGGGAGTTATGCTCTTGCGGAAGAAGCGTTCCGCAACATGATGAAATTCAGGAAAGACGCTTTTCCCGTCAACCAGTTGGCGACGGCTTTGAAAAAACAGGGTAAAGATAAAGAGGCAACGGAACTTTTCCGGCAGGTGGCCGACCGCTTTGCGATGTCGGAGCGGGCGGAGGATCGGTTTGAAACGATCCGCGCGTTGCTGGCTTTGTCCGGTTCTCCGGAGAGTGTTGAGCGTTCCCGGGCGTTCGGAATGTTGGAAACATTGTTGGAGGATGATCCTGACCATCCTGAATACCGTTTTCAATACGCACAGCTTTTGGCCGGAAATCCCCGCCTTTTCCGGGAGAGACGCATTCCCGGCATTGAACCGAATGCAGCCGTGCTGCTCCTCCAGCTTGCCGACGCCCATCCGGAACGGCCGGAATACGGCCTGGCGCTGGTAGAGCTGATGCTGAAGAAACTCCGGTATGCCAGGAATTTCCGGGAACATAACCAGAGGGAACTTGCCGATACGGTGAATCTTTCCGAAAGGCTTCTCGGGCGTTGGCCGAATGATCCGCAGATTATTTCCGGCATGGTCCGGCTGCATGCACGGTATATTGGGGCCCTGCGACGCGAAGGAAAAGATGCCTGGGCCCGAAGGGAAAGCGACCGCCTGCAGGGCATCCTGGAAGTTCTTTTTTACAATCCCGAGATTTCCGATGCCGTGAAAGAAAGCCTGATCCGCCTCCAGCTTCAACGTTTGAAACTGTTACGGCATGACGGCCGGAGTTATGAAGGAGAGGATCTGCGGAAAAAAATCAGCCGGGAGCTGGGCTTTTACCACGGACCGATGCTCCGGGTGTTCCGGGAGGAGTTGGATAAAGCCGGGCCGGATGATGAATCCTCCGTCGGGAAAAGTGAAGATTCCATTATTTTTGAACGCACCAAGCAAGGTTTGTAAATTGTCCGCTTACCGGCACTCAGCAATTTGTTGTGCGAGGGGGAAAGGAAAGCGTCCCGTTCCGAGCGGCGCTGGTGCAGAAGAAGGCGGGTATTTGCCTCCGTTGCAGGCGGAGTGTCAGATGCGTTCCTGATGCATCTTTGTTTTCCGAGCCAGCTTTTTGTTCCAAGGCGCTTCCTGAGATAAATTGCGGTATTCCCTTGTTGACTTCCAGTTGGTGGAACCCATATGCTCGGATTATATATCAAAATTTCAACCATCAACGTTTAATGAGCATGTATAAACACTATTCTGACGGCCGCCGCCGCTTTCTCAAAATGTCCGCCTTGTTCGGTACGGCTGCGCTGATTTCTCCGGCCATTGCCCGGGCAGAGGGCGGGGGTGCCGATTCTCCGGAAAACGGCGCCTCCCGGAGCCGGACGCTTGGCAAGGGTTCCTGTGCCTTGGAAGCTTCTCCCCTTGGCTTCGGAGTCATGGGAATGACCTACAACCGCAGCCAGTCTCCCTCGCGTGAGCAGTGCATCCGGCTTCTTCATGAGGCCGTGGAGCGCGGAGTTACTCTTTTTGATACGGCCATCATCTACGGCCCCCTGAGCAATGAACTTCTGGCTGGGGAAGCTCTTTCCCCCTTCAGGGGGAAGATCAGCGTCACTACCAAGTTCGGGCACGAAGTTATTAACGGAAAGGGGACGGGCCGCCAGGACAGCCGCCCGGAAACCATCCGGCGCTACTGCGACGAGTCGCTGCGCCGTTTGAAGGTGGACGCTATTGAATTATTCTACCAGCACCGCTTTGATCCCAGGGTTCCCGTTGAAGATGTAGCGGGAACCATCTCCGAACTGGTCAAGGAAGGCAAGGTGCGGCGCTGGGGCATGTGCGAAGTCACTCCCGGTACAATTCGCAAGGCCCACGCCGTCCATCCCCTGACAGCCATTCAGAGTGAATACCATCTCATGCACCGGGATGTTGAAAACAATGGCGTTCTGGATGTCTGCCGTGAACTGGGTATAGGCTTTGTCCCTTACAGCCCGCTCAACAGGGGATTCCTGGGGGGCTGCATCAATGAATACACGCAATTTGACCCGAACAACGACAACCGCCAGACCCTGCCGCGTTTCACGCCGGAGGCCATGAGAGCCAATATGCGTATTGTCAATATTCTGCAACAGTTTGGGAGGATGCGCGGCATGACTTCCTCCCAGGTTGCCCTGGGATGGCTGCTGCAAAAGGCTCCTTATATCGTACCCATTCCCGGCACCACTAAACTGTCCCATCTGGAAGAAAACCTACACACGCTTGATTTTACCTGCTCTCCGCAGGAGTGGGCGGAACTGGAGAACGCCGTAGCCTCCATACCCGTGACCGGAGCACGCTACAACGTGGAACAGCAAAGGCAAGTAGGGCATTGACCCGATTTGTTTGCCGGGATAAACGGCAATCGCAACGGCGGCCTCCGCAGAACGTCCGTCAGGCGTTCCATACTTCCGGAATTCCTTGTTGATTCCGTTCTTACGGATTGTCTGAAAAACATTTCCTTCTGAAAGCATTCTGTTGGAAGAAGGGGATGTGCTGTTGCGCGAAGCGAGTAGCCTCCATTTGCCCCTCCCGGCAGCAGGCCCAGGCGTCAGCACCTTCTTCAAATTTTTTGTTTCAGGAAGGAATCCATCCATGCCGGGTTCACCTGTGGCAGAGGTTCGCCTTTGTCATATGCCTCGCAGCACTGGCCGATATACTCCATTTTGATTTTGGAGTATTTCAGGCATTTTTTCAGTTCCCGAATGCGCGTTTTCATGGCCTGATGCCCTTCCTTCAACATGCGGTAACGTTCGCGCAATGTCGAATTACCTTGGCGAACCAGGTGAAAAAAGCGTTTGATTTCCTTGAGTTTCAATCCAGAATGCTTAAAGCAAACCAGCTCCGGCAGTTCTTCCATTTCCTTGCGGTGGAAGACACGGCATCCCGCCCCGTTTCTCGGGATGTCCAGGATTCCTTCTTCTTCAAAAAAACGCAGATTGGACGGCGTGGTGCCTGTCAATTCCGAGACTTCCGAAAAGGAAAGGCACATGTCTTTCTGTTCTCCAAGTTCTGATGCGTCTTGCATGAAGACACGACGGCTTTTTCTTAGGCTGCGGGAAACGACAATTTCCGTGTATGGGCGGGGAAGCCGGTTATTATTGCCTTTTTAAGGTACGTGGCATTCATTTTCTCAAACTGCATGCGGCTTTCCGTTTTTTCTGGAGTTTCCAGCAGCGCTGTTCCGGTTCCGGTGTATTTTTCATATTCCTTTACATCAAAGGTTCCGGGGGATATGGTCCCCGCGTTTTTCAGCAAGGCAATGATTCTTTTCAACTGTGATTACAGTGAAGGCGCCCATGCGGATATTCTCCGCAGAATGGCGGAAACGAATATGGAGCAGACTGCCGGTTACGGGGAGGACCCCTATTGCGACCAGGCCCGGAAGCTGATTGCCGGCTTGTGCGGCAGAACGGATCTGGATATCCATTTCCTTATCGGCGGGACCCAGACCAATTTCACGGTAATTGCGGCGGCGCTGCGCCCCCATCAATGCGTGCTGTGCGCGGACACGGGCCATATCAATGTGCACGAGTCGGGAGCCGTTGAAGCTTGCGGACACAAGGTTTCCGCTATTCCTTCCCCGGACGGGAAGCTGACGGCCCGGCAAATTGAGGAGGCGTGGCATGCCCACTGGGATGACGAGACCCGTGAGCATATGCCTCAGCCCCGGATGGTTTATATTTCCCAGCCAACCGAATTGGGCACCATTTATTCCAGGAAGGAACTTCAGGAAATTTCCGGAGTCTGCCGCCGGCGGGGGCTGTATTTGTATATGGACGGAGCACGCCTCGGCTACGGCTTGTGCGATGAGGACAATGACCTGGATTTGCCGGCGATTGCCTCCCTTTGCGATGCTTTTTACATCGGCGGCACGAAGGTAGGCGCTCTGTTTGGTGAAGCCCTGGTTCTGCGGCATGAGGCCCTGAAGGAGGATTTCCGTTACATCGCCAAGCAGAAGGGCGGCCGTCTTGCGAAAGGGCGGCTTCTGGGCATTCAGTTCCTGGAGCTGTTCCGCGACGGCCTTTATTTCCGGCTGGGCGCCCATGCGGACCGCCTGGCTGTGATGCTGCGGGATTTTTGCCGTTCCAGAGGGCTGGCGCTTCCCTTTTCCAGCGGAACGAACCAACAGTTTGTCACGATGCCCGATTCCGTTCTGGAGGAGCTGGGGAGGAAATACGGTTTTGCCTATTTGCGCCGGGAGGATGAAACCCACAGCACGGTGCGCTTCTGCACGAGCTGGGCCACCCGAGAGGAAGACGTACGGGAATTGATGGCGGATATCGCCCGCCTGTGCTGAAATTTCCCTCCGTCCGGCAATGCCGGGAAACTGCGGAAAGGGCCGTTCCCCCATTCGTTTGCGGAAAAGCATTTTTGTCTTTCCGGGAGGAACCTGTTGAGCCATGATATGGTTATGCCCTTAATCGTGGGACAGGAATGGCGGAGGAGAATTTCCCGCATGCAGTGGCTGCTGAATGCCGTGCTGGCGGTGGAGTGCCTTAGCATGCCTTTTTTTGCCGCCGGGGCGGTAGCTGGGATGGTCTGGTACGGCGGACGCAGGATGGGGGCTGACTGGGGCTGGCTGACGGGAGGCGCCCTTGCCGCCGCAGGTTTATTTTTGGCGGTGTGGGGGTGGCTGCGGCTCCGGGGCCGTTTTTTCAGCAGACGTGATACGGCGGCCTTTTTGGATGAACAGCTGGGGTTGCATGCGGCGTTGAGCGCCGGTGAGGAATGGGGCCATGCCGTGGAGGCAGGGGAAAGCGCGGTACAGGGGAATTCGCCTGGTGCCTGGCCTGGCTGGCGGGAGGCGCGGTTCTTATGGCTTGCGGGGCTTTTTTGCCGTTGCCCGCACCGCAAGCCGTAGGGCAGCTTCCGGATTTGCCGCCCGTTCTGGCCCGGGTGGGGGAAGTCCTGGACCGCCTGGCGGAGATGGAGAGCGTGGATAATAAGAGCCTGGAGCCTTTCCGGGAGCAGTTGGAGGATTTGAAAAGAATGCACCGGAATGAGATGTATTCCCATGCCGGACTGGAAGCGGCGGATGCCCTGAAGGGGAAAACGGCAGCGGCCGTTGCCGGATTATCCAATCAGATGTATCGGACGGATTCCGCCCTTTCCCTGCTGGACAGCCTGAATGGAGCGTCCAGCCCGGAGGCGATGCAGTCCCTTCAGGAGGCGTTGACGGGAATGGAGTCCCTCGCCCTGCAGCCGGGCGGCATCATGAGCCGCCAGCTCCAGAAGCTGAAGGCTTCCCTGCCTTCCCGGCAGATTGATCCGGAGACGGCCCTCCGTCTGCGGGAACAGCTGGAACGGGCCGCCCAGCAGCTGCGGAGCATGTGCGG
>OHSJ01000809.1_pt1 | contig 11589 bp, 14 predicted proteins | sample 1578561 | NCBI WGS metagenome assembly OHSJ01 (sample SAMEA3879571, study PRJEB24766) | human gut metagenome | biome: human-associated habitat; feature: feces | place: USA | collected 1985/1987 | reverse complement strand
AAAATAAATTTGACAGGAGGAATGTGAAATGTATTACAATAAAGAAAACGTTGAAAGGCTGCGACAGAGATATCCGGAAGGCACTCGCATCTGCCTTGACAGAATGAATGATGATCCATTCCCTGTTGAGTCGGGTACTCTTGGCAAGGTCGATCACGTTGATGACATCGGCACTTTGCATTGTATCTTTGACAACGGGAGAACGCTCGGAGTGATCCCAGGCGTGGACGATTTTCACGTTATCAGAGAAGGATCGGAACAAACCGAGGAAGAAATGAATATGTCAATGTAACGGTCAAGTTAAGAAAGCTTGGCCGTTTTTTTAATGAGGAAAGGAACGTGGTAAATGATAAAATATTTTGATATCTTTGCAGGAATAGGCGGATTTCGCTCAGGACTTGAAAAAGCGGGCGGCTTTGAGTGCGTCGGATATTGCGAGATAGATAAGTATGCAAAGAAAGCCTATGAAACTTTGTATGATACAAGAAACGAGGTGTATTACGATGATGCAAGAAAAATTGACCCAAACGAACTGCCCGATCTCGACCTTATATGCGGAGGATTCCCTTGCCAAAGCTTTTCGATCGCTGGAAAACGAAAAGGATTCAGCGATACCCGAGGAACTCTCTTCTTTGAGATCGCCAGAATTGCCGCCATTAAAAAACCTAAGTATCTGCTCCTTGAAAATGTTCCCGGACTGCTATCGCATAACGGGGGCAGGACGTTTGCGGCCATCATCGGTACGTTGGATGAATTGGGGTACGATGTCGTATGGGAAGTGCTTAACAGCGCAGATTTTAATGTCGCCCAGTCCAGAAAAAGAGTGTATATTATCGGATTTCATAGAGAAAAGTGTTCCGGAAAAGTATTGTCTTTCACAGATGCAAATCCAAAAACTCTTGTCAAAAGAATTTCAGGCAGAGAGGGCAACAGAGTATATTCAGCCGACGGACTGAGCATAACCCTTACAAGTCAAGCTGGCGGATTCGGCGGAAAAACAGGCCTTTATGAGATAATCGGCCTGCCGATAAAATCAAAAACTAAGTCAGGCTATCAGATTGCTCTGCCCGGTGACAGCATCGACCTTGCATATCCAAATATGAATTCAAGGCGTGGAAGAGTGGGCAAGGAGATAGCCCATACCCTTACAACAAGCTGTAATCAGGGATATTACGCATTGGGGATAGATATGAATCCTGAGCCGAAAGTCACAGAGCTTGCAAGATGCATCACCGCAAGGCAGGACAGCGGTATTGGTCATCACAAAGGCGAAAAATCCGGAGTAGTCCTCATAACAGACCCGATAGCCGTGCTTACTCCCGAAAAGGAAAAAGTCCGTCAGCAAGGCAGAAGATTTAAACTTCCAAACGAGCCGATTTTTACTTTGACCGTTACCGACAGACACGGAGTTGTGTACTGTGGATATATCAGAAAGCTTATGCCGTTGGAATGCTGGCGGCTGCAGGGCTTTACAGATGAGCAGTTTGAAAGGGTCAAAGCCACAGGAATGTCTGACGCTCAGCTTTACAAACAGGCAGGAAATGCGGTGACAACCAATGTTATTGAAGCTCTTGCTAAGTTTATTTTAGAAATTGATAAGGAGAATGCGAATGGAACAGATAATCAAAATATTTGAAAATGAAGAGTTTGGAAAAGTGAGAACGGTTATCAAGGACGGCGAGCCGTGGTGGATATTAAAAGATATCTGCCAAGTGCTTGAAATGAAAGCAAACAGTGCCGGAGAGGTAGTTAAAAGGCTTGATAAGGATGAGTACGATTCAATCGGACTCACCGATTCGCTCGGAAGAAAGCAGAAAGCATACGTTGTAAACGAATCTGGTTTATATTCAATTCTTGTGAGGTCTGACAAGCCGAAAGCAAAACCGTTTCGTAAATGGCTGACCTCCGAGGTTATCCCAACGATAAGGCGCACAGGCGGCTACGTCGCCAACGAGGAAATGTTCATAGAAAACTACCTCCCCTTTCTTGAAGAACCATATCAAAATCTTTTCCGTTTGCAGATGATGGCGATAAATCAGCTCAACGAGCGTATCCGCCACGACGAACCGTTGGTGGAGTTTGCGGAACAGGTTTCTGATACAACCAATCTCATTGACATGAACGCTATGGCGAAGCTTGCGAGAGCCGAAAATATCCCTGTCGGCAGAAACAGGCTCTATAGTTGGCTGAAAGGAAAAGGCGTGCTTATGGCAAACAATCTCCCCTATCAGACTTTTATCGACTGCGGATATTTTGCTGTTAAGGAGTCGGTTTTTGAAACTCCGACTATGACAAAGACCTATCAGCAGACGTTTGTTACGGGAAAAGGTCAGCTTTTTATCATAGGTCTGCTGAGAAAATATTACGGAAAGGAGATGTCGTGATGTCCAAAAAGCCAAAATGTCCGCTGATAGGTCAGGACGGAAATATATTCAATCTTATGGGCATAGCCTCAAAAACGCTGAAAAGGAACGGAATGTATGATGAGGCAAAGGAAATGTGCAGCAGAATAACATCTTCGGGCAGTTACTATGAGGCCTTGAATGTTATCGGCGAGTATGTTGAGATCACTTCTATCGATGATGAACAGACAGAAGATGAGGATATGGAAATGGAGATGATGTAAATGACGTATTTGTTCATTGGAATGATGATAGGTGTTATCATCGGAACAACGATAGGTTCTCTTGCCGTGGCTTTTAAGTCTGCGGAAAAAGAGAACGCACGTCTTGATAAGGAGGTCAAAGATGCACACAAACAGAGTTAAAGCCAAAGTAGACTTCAAGTTCTGTATGGGTAATATCCCTGCAATGCTGAGAGCAACAAAGCCTGTGCTTTCTGAACGTCAGTACAAGGAGCTGTGTAATGAGGTAAACAAAGCCGACGGCTACCTTGAACAGAAACGCATAATATTCAGCTATGTTGACCCGATAATCAAGGGCTGAAAACAGCGTAAAATCTAATATTTATTAAGGTCGTTTTGCCAACAGCAGATCAAAAATCTGGTGCTTGCAAAGCGACTTTTCTGCTGTTGGTTCTAACGGCAGAAAGGAAAAACATGAACAGTTTTATGTCATGGGTAGGTGGAAAGAAGAATCTTCGCGACGAAGTGCTTGCAAGATTTCCGCCTTACTATGAAAGATATATCGAGGTGTTCGGCGGTGCAGGCTGGGTGCTGTTTCACAAGCCGCCGGGTATGGATTTTGAGGTCTGGAATGACTACAACGGAAACCTTACAAATCTCTATAGATGTGTGCGGGATAAACCGAATAAGCTGAAATACAAGTTGCGGTATGTCCTCAATTCCCGTGAGGATTTTGACTGGATCGCAAGTCTGCACAAGCGAGGTCTGTTCAGCAGATTTCGTGATGTTGACAGAGCGGCTAAGTTTTATCAGCTTATACGTTACAGCTATGCTTCGGGACTTGACAGCTTTGCAAGCCAACCCCATTCCATCTGGTCGGGTTTCCCGATGATAGATCTTGCGGCAAGGAGATTGCAGAAAGTAGTGGTTGAGAACAAAGATTTTGAGAAACTCATTAAGCAGTACGACAGACCCGTCAGCTTTTTCTACTGTGATCCGCCGTACTTTGCTACTGAAAATTACTACAAGGACGTGGGATTTAAAACAAAAGACCATATTCGACTGCGTGATACGCTTTTGGATATCAAGGGCAAGTTCTTGGTTTCATACAACGATTGCCCCGAAATACGGGAGATATGGGATAAGCCGAATATTCATATCGAGGAGATAAGCAGACTGAATAATCTTGCTCAGCGGTACGACGGCGGCTGTCAGTATGCGGAACTGCTGATTTCAAATTATGATACAAGTGAAAGAGTAAAGGCGGCTTGTCAGCTTTCGCTGTTTGACGATGAAACAATTTTGGAGGTTTAATTTTATGAAAAATATGATATACACAAAAGGATTTATCAACAATTCAGGGGACATAGAAGTGCCCGGTGTATTTTTGGAAGAAGGTGCGGAAGTCGAGCTGAAAATATCGGTAGCGAGGGGTAAATTTGAAATAGCACTTTTCCCCTCAGAGGACAAAGTACCGTTCCGTGACTGTGGAATCTCGGAGGAAGAGATACAGCGTACCTGTTCCATGTACGAAGACTGCGACGGGTGTCCGCTTAATGACTACTGCGGAGAGGAATCGGAGGTGGTTTCATGAAAATACTTGTGTTTGAACCGATGAAAAAGCCGTATGTGAAGGATATTAAAGATAATATTCACGCTATGCAGGGAATTGTGGGCGGCAGCATAGAACCCATATATTTTGAACCAAAGCAGGACGCAATCGTCTGGTGTAATGACGAATTTCTGCTGAACGGTTCAGAGCCTAACAGGATTGTGGGTGCAACACTTGTCCACGGCACTTTTTACATCTCAGGCAACTATCAAAATGAATACGGCGAGTGGGATAGCTGTTCACTTACCGATGAACAGATTGAAAAGTACAAGGAGCAGTTTTCTCATATGATAGTTGATCTGCCGGGCATTGGTCTTGTGGCTGTGAATGAGTGTCACCCTGAAATTGTCCAGTCGGAAGAAGTAGCCGAAGATTTAGAAGATTCGGAAGAACCCGAAATTACAATGTCATAAATGAAAGGAAAAGGTGATGCAAATGAAAATTTCAGCAACGATCAACAGACTGGTGGACAAGCCCGACAGCAATATCAAGGCTTTTGCAAGCGTAAGTTTTGACGGATTTTACGCCGTTCACGGTATCAAGGTGTGCGAGGGAGAAAAAGGGCGGTTTGTTTCCATGCCGTCAACTCAGTACACCGACCGTGACGGGAACAAGCAGTATCAGGATATTTTCCATCCCATAAGCAAAGGAGCAAGAAATGCACTCAACCAGGCGGTTCTGAACGCCTATGATATCAAGCTTCAACAGGTTCAGCAGACCGAGATCGAGGTGGAGAATTCTCCCGATGAGGAGATGTCCGATGATATTTCCGATGAACCTGAACCGGAAATATCAATGTAGTACAAAGGCAGGCTGTGCAAATTGTCACAAAGGTAGAACTTTTGCAAAAATGCTGGATTTATACAAAAAGGTGTGATATATTGCTTGACAAGGAGCGTGATGATATGAAAAGAGCGATATATATTTCAATACTTTGCACAGTAATGCTGACTGCCTGCGGGAATGTATCGGAGTCAACGAAAAGAGCAGAAACCTCAGATGTGAGCCAAACTACAACTACGTTGACAACCTCTGCAGCAACGGCAAAGGAAGAAAAGGATACAAGCGAAGCCGCAACTACTACTTTTAAAACAAGTTCGCAGACGGTATCCGAGACTTCAAAACCGACAGATATCACAGTAACTACGACCAAAAAATCAGATCCGTCAGGTTATTCGGGAAATTCCAGTCAGGGACAGAACAATTCTGCACAGAATAATAACGGTCAGGAAAACAACTATCAGCCTGTGCAAAATGATCCGCAGCCAGATAACTCGCCGTCCGATAATAACCGGAGCAATAACGGAGCGGAACAGAATAACCGACCGTCTGATAATAAGCCTCAAAATAACGATCCGACGCCTCCGACTACAACTGCAAAGCCACAAATTACAGTACCGCAGACTGAACCGCCTGAAGTTGTAATTGAAGATACAACAAACTTGCAAAGTGTTCTGAATTATGTAAATTCACTTGGAAGAACAACCGATGAATATTACAATATAGGTGCAGGGTTGAGTCACGATGGTTCTGATTATGGAAAAGCCGAAGCGGTGTATAATTGGATTCGGGATAATGTCAGCGGAAATTGTCAAGTGTTCTCAGTGGCAACAATGTATGCCTGCAAGGGGATTGGGCTTGAATGTCGGTATGCGTTTTTCTCCTCCGATGACTGGTATGGACACATGGCAAATCTGGTAAACGTGAGCGGAGCATGGTATGTGTTCGACACACAGGGCGGCAGATTTTTAAAGTCGGATAAATACGGTGATATTACCCAGATATTTGATGAAAATGACAACACGATCGAACTGTCGGTAAGCGAATCTGCTTACTAATTAAGTAAACAACAAAGTTGCAATAAAGAGAGCCGATTTGGCTCTCTTTCTTTTGCGCAAAATCAAAGGAGAAATGCAATATATGTTTAAAATTAAATCAAAGATTTTAAAGAAACTCAGCGCAGGGTTCATGGCAGGACTTTGCGCTTTTTCTATGCTCGGCTCATCTATGAGCGGAGTTATTACAGCGAATGCGGCAAGCTCATCGACTGAAAACGCAGCATTCCCGTCGGCAGATACGGTGATCGCAAAAGCGGCAACCTTGCTCGGCTCGCCGTATACCTTTGGAAACAAAGGATACTGGTACGCATACAATCAGGGACAGTATACTCCGCTGTCGGTGCAGACGATCAACAACCTCGGTATCGACTGTTCGGGTCTGGTGTACTATACGCTTACACAGCTTGGATACAAAACTTCGGGATTTTCTTGGAATAATCCCGTTCCCGTTGATACAGCGCAATGGTTGACAGTAAACGATAACTGCACGATCACCTACGATGGCGTAACATCTAAGGTGGAGGTAGAAAAGTCAAATATCAAGACCACAGACCGCCCATATTGGGAATGCTCCGACGGTTCGACGATCACTCCCGGCTCGGTTGTTGTGGCGGAGAACCCCGGCGGTATCGATCACGCATGGATCTACATGGGCGAATTTGATTCAAGAAACGATGTGGTAAGCTACCTTAAGTCTATCGGCGTTTCGGAAAGTCTTATCAATTCCAAAACAGTCGGGGACGGCACAGGCGCAGGAGGTACACACTGGAGAATCGAATCAAACGGTTCTGAGGGCGTTGTTATCAACAACAAGACTGACGGTAAGACTGCTACCGCTATGAATATGTCGGCGTTCAGAATTACAAAGACAGATGTTACCTTTGAGATCGATAAGTACAATACGGACGGTGATCTTGTAGGAAAATCAAGTGTTGACAATTCCACAGCGGTATACGGAATCTACAGTGACAAGTCCTGTACCAAAAAGGTTGGCGAAATCACCATAGGCGCTGACGGCACAGGTAAAATTCAACTTCCCGACAGCACTTATTACGCAAAGGAATTAAAAGCTCCTACAGGTTATTCTATTGACCCTACTGTTTATACAATCAAAGCAGGAAAAAACAAGGTGACAGAGGATTTCAAAACAGGAACAATTAAAATTAACAAAACCGCAGAGGACGGAATCATCAGCGGCAGGGAATTTAAAATCACCTATTCATACAATGGAAAATCGCTCTCTGAAACTGCCAAAACCAATGCAAACGGAATTGCAACCTTTGACGAACTAAGAGTTTATGATATGTCCACGGGCAAAGCGATCACCTACACCGTATCAGAGATCAATGTAGATACAAGATACGAAGTTCCTAAGGCTCAGAATGTTACGCTGACAAGCGGAGATGTTGATCTGACTGTGAATGTGAAGTTCAACAATCAGCTTAAAACGGGTTCAATTAAGATCAACAAGCAGTCGGAGGACGGAGAGAACGGCGGCAGAGAATTCACTGTCACAGGAAATGGTAAAACCTATACCATTTCCACAGGTGAGAACGGTATCGCTCTGCTTGAAAATATTCCCGTCTACGACAGTAATAACGAGAAAATAACCTACACAATCAGCGAGAAAAACGTTCCGATAAAATATGTGATTCCTGCTGATCAGACAGCAACTCTTACTGCTGACGCAACCACAACTAAGACATTCAAAAATATCCTCAAAAAGTTTACAGTTGAGGTAACAAAGCAGGATTCTGAAACAACATCAGCACAGGGCGACGGAACGCTTGCAGGAGCAGTTTACGGACTGTACAAGGACGGCGAGCTTGCCGATACCTATACGACCGATGAAAACGGATATTTCAAGACAAAAGAGTATGTCTGCGGAAACTACACTGTTCAGGAAATTTCACCAAGCGAGGGCTATCTCCTTGACGAAACAGTTTACTCAGTTGGTGCAGAAGCTGAGAATTATTTCATTGAGCATAACCCACTTTCTATGGCAGTGACTGAGGACGTTATCAAGGGAAATATCGCAATGATCAAGCATTCCGATGACGGCTCTACTCAGATAGAAACTCCAGAAGTGGGAGCTGAATTTGAGGTTTATCTGAAATCTTCGGGTTCTTATGCAAATGCGAAGGATTCCGAAAAGGACTGCCTTGTGTGCGATGAAAACGGCTTTGCACAGACAAAGGATATGCCATACGGCGTTTACACCGTGCATCAGACAGTCGGCTGGGAAGGTACTGTATTTATTGCAGACTTTGATGTCAACATCAGCGAAAACGGACAGACTTACCGCTATCTTATCAACAATGCAGAATTCAAAAGCTATATCAAGGTTGTAAAGGTGGATTCCGAAACGGGAAAAACCATTCCTTACGAGGGTGCAGGATTTGAGATATACAATGCAGGTGGAGAAAAGATAGCTATGACGTACAGCTATCCAACTCCTACTGCCATTGATGTGTTCCGCACAAATTCCGAGGGTTATCTTATCACTCCCGAAGTGCTCCCATACGGGGAGTATTCACTTGTTGAAGTGCAGGCGCCTTACGGCTATGCGCTTGATAAAACTCCCGTAGCATTTTCGGTTTCCTCAGAAAATGCAGAGAAAGAAAACTCGCTTACTATTGTCAAAGTTGAAAAGCAAAATACCGCTCAAAAAGGGAAGATCAGCGTTCGGAAAACAGGCGATATTTTCACAAGCGTGACAACGGCTTCCTCCGCATACACAAATGAAAACGGTGAAATGATCGTGAATCCAACAACTTACACTCCCGTGTTTGCGGGCGGAGATCTCAGCGGCGCGGTATTTCAGGTAACAGCAAAAGAAGATATTGTAACGGAAGACGGCACGGTCAGAGCTTATGCAGGAGATGTTGTTTCTGAGATCACGACAGACGAAAACGGCTATGCCGAAACTGAGCCGCTTTATCTTGGCAAGTATGAGGTCAGAGAGATAGAAGCTCCCTATGGATATGTGCTGAACAATGAGCCTAAAGATGTTGAACTGACATATGCAGGGCAGGAATTTGAGGTGAGAGATACTGTGAATACAGCTTTTGAAAATGAGTATCAGAGCGTGAGGATATCGCTTCCTAAGGTTATGGAAAATGATAAGCTTTTCGGGATCTACGGCGAGAATTGCTATACGAGCGTTCGTTTTGGACTATTCGCCGCAGAAGATATTACTGCCGCTGACGGTTCTGTTATTCCTGCGGACGGACTGCTTTCAGAGGTTTCACTTGCTGAGAATATGACCGCAAAATTTGATGTACAGATACCTTTCGGCAGGTATTATGTTCAGGAAATTGCAACCGATGAACATTATGTTCTCAATGGTGAAAAGTATCTTGTAAACTTCGAGTATATGGGACAGGACATCCGGACTGCGGATATTGACTGCGGACAGTTTGTAAATCTTCTCAAGCGTGGCAGGATAGAGGGTCACAAGGTAGATGATAAAAGTGAACCTCTTGAAAATGCTGTGTTCGGTCTGTTTACTGCCGACTGTGTGAAGTTCAGCAGAGATACTGCAATAATGACTTTCACATCAGATGAAAACGGATATTTTGTGTTCGACGAAATCCCCTATGGCGAGTATATTATTCATGAAATCGAAGCTCCCACAGGATATATTCTTAGCGATGAGAGCTATCCTGTTACTGTTTCTGAGGACGGCGATGTCGTAGAAATTACTGCGGTGAATAAACCGATTACTGTTGAGATTTCAAAGCGTGATGTGTACGGAAACGAACTTGTGGGTGCTGAAATGGTGCTTGAAAATGCTGACGGTGAGATAGTTGATAAGTGGACTTCCGACGACACAAATCACGTTGTTTCAAAGCTTGGTGCGGGTGAATATGTGCTTAAAGAAATTGCCGCCCCCGATGGTTATGTGATTGCAACGGACATTAAGTTCAGCATTGATGTTTACGGCAATGTTACGGTAGAAAACGTTGATTCTACAGCCGTTTCGGATAACGGCTATCCGCTTATCGTTATGGTGGACGATACCACTAAGGTTCGTATTTCAAAGCGGGACATTACAACAGGCGAAGAATTGCCGGGTGCTACTTTGCAAATTATCGACGAGAACGGAAATGTGGTTGAGGAATGGGTATCCACAAATGAACCACATATGATTGAAGGAAAACTTATTGCCGGCAAGGAATACACACTTAAAGAGATCATAGCACCTGAGGGTTACGAGATAACAAATGAGATAAAGTTTACTGTGAATGCTGACGGAACTGTGACCGAGGTCGTTATGTATGATGAGCATACGCCTGATCTTGAAACCCCTCCTACGGTCACAATAGATACTCCTAATACAGGTGTATCCGCAGACAATAGTGCTGAGCTTTATCTCGTAGCCACAGCGGTTATTATGGTTTTCGGTATGGTCATATGCAAGAGAAACGGTAAGGAACAGAGAAAGGATGATGTGAAATGAGATCTAAAAAGAAATTGATCGCAGCAGCAAGTTCGGTGTGCTTTGCTGCGATGATGTCGCTAACTGCCTACGCATCGGGAGATGTTGCGGGAGCTGTGCAAAGCACTTGGAGTACCGCAAGATCGCAGGTGGTTTCGGTTGTAAACAACGTTGTGTTTCCTGTGATTGACGTAATATTGGCGGTTTTGTTGTTTGTCAAGATAGGTATGCTTTACATGGATTACCGCAAGCACGGTCAGATAGAATGGACTCCGGCGGCTATTCTGTTCGGCTGTTTGATCTTTACTCTGACGGCTCCGTTGTATATCTGGTCAATCGTTTAAAAAGGAGAATTTGTGTATGAAAAAAATATATTCAGCTATGTTTTCAGCGGCAATTGCAATGATAATGACCGCCTGCGGAACGATTTCTCCGCCAACAGCACAAACGACAACGGCAGTTACAACAGCCGAAACCAATGTGCAAAGCTTGACGGACTTATCTTCATCTTCGGACTCTGACAGCAAAGTTGATTCAGAAAAAATACAATCCGATACCTTTATCGCAGAGTTTTTCGATTCAAATATCAGCTTTGAAGATACAAGCGAATTGGTTACTGAGTCGATGAAAGGCTGTTCCTTTGAATCGGAAAAAGATGAGTCAAACGGAATACAGAAAATTATGCTTAAAGGCAAAAACGGCGGAGGAATAGTTAATGTTCTATGCATTGATTTAAGTCAAAGTAATCTTGATTACGACATGGAATATATCCTTGAAAACTTCGGGGATTACTATTTCGGACAGACCTCCGCACAGATGAGCGGTATCACTGAGGATGATTTTGTGTCAAATTATCGTATGACAACAAATGTATATTCAAAAGGAAAATATCAGCAGTACGGCTCTGTTCAGAAGTCTGACGGTATGGTGACGCAGTTTGGGTACACGGAAACCTATGCTGTGCTTAGTGAAAACAAGCTGACAGTAGTATCAGGAGCATATCTCGGTACGGATATGATGGAAAGACAGAGTTTTTCGCAGCTTTTGGGTAAGCTTGATGAAAATGTCAAGTATTAAAGGTTGGTGTAGTTATGCCATATATCCCATTTACAGA
>OHSJ01000807.1_pt1 | contig 11596 bp, 10 predicted proteins | sample 1578561 | NCBI WGS metagenome assembly OHSJ01 (sample SAMEA3879571, study PRJEB24766) | human gut metagenome | biome: human-associated habitat; feature: feces | place: USA | collected 1985/1987 | reverse complement strand
GATTCGAACCCTGGACACGCTGATTAAGAGTCAGCTGCTCTAACCAACTGAGCTAAAGGGGCGTTGGTCTTGGCGAGGTTTTTGTTCTCGCTGAGCACATGGAGTAAATATACTCAGAATCGGAAAGAACGCAACCTTCGGCGTGTCGCAATCATAAAACCGCTATTTTCCAACGTTTTCAGCAAATCGCCATCTATGGTGCACATCGCGTCATACGACGAAAAATGCGGCGCGATGGCGCCCTAAAATCCAAGTAATCACATTTTCTTCACATTCTGGCGCAATGCAACCACTCCGACAGTCAACGGCACGAACTTTTCCATCACACATTTCCACCGCGGCGAGCCGAATAGCACGCATCATCGTCGAGCCCGTCGGCGCGCCAGAGGCCCTTTATAATAAGGACCATGGCGCGTCACAGGAGTATATGACGCGCATCAAGAAGGAGAAAGGCTTACCTATGGCATGCCCAAATTGCGGTCAGCCGACCATCGAAGGCGCTAAATTCTGCGCCTCGTGCGGCTCACCGCTCACCCAGGCGACCGCGGCGGCACCGCAAGCGCCGGCCGCGCCGGAATCCGATGACGGCACCATGCTGTCTTCCGCGCCGCACATGGCACCGGCCCCGCAGATGCCGACCGCTGCCGTCCCACTGCCCAATAGCGCCGCACCGGCAGCTCCGCAAACCACCGTCCCGCAGCCCACCACACCGCAACCGGCGGCGCAAGCACAGCCGACCGCTCAGGCGCAGGCAACGCAAACGGTGGCACCACAGGCCGCGCCGACGCAGCAGTTCCAGTATGCGCCATCCCCGGCCCCGCAGCCGGCAGCAGCGCCGCAGCCAAGCCAGCCGACCCAGCAAATCGCCCGTCCGGCGGCCGATCCCACCATCACCGCGCTGACCACACCGCAGTCCATGAAGACCATGGGCGCCAGCCTCGGCATCGGTCTCGGCGCGAGCGTGGTGTTCGCGCTGCTCGCATCGATCGTCTTCTTCATGGGCAATGCCGCGGCCAGCAACGGGCTTGCCGGCATTCCGGGCTTTTCCGACACCGCCTCCTTCCTGGGCAACAACGGTGTGTCCGGCTCCGGCCCGAATTTCTTCCAGATTCTCTTCACCGTGATGACGCTCGGCGTTGGCGGTTCGCTGAATCTCAAAACCAGCTCCCAGGGCTTCTCGCTGAGCAATCTCGGCATTGACGCCTCGCACGTCAGCGTGACGCTGCCGGTCGGACTGCCCGGCGTGGCATTGGCGATCGGCGCCGCGTTCGGCGCATATATGCTGGCACGCAGGTTCGCGCTTCGTTTCAAGTGGACGGGCGTCATCAGCTCGCTGATCGTCGGCGTGCTGTCCGGCCTGGTGCTGCTGGTCTTCGCCGCCATCTTCCCGGTGACGGTGGGTGGTTCCTACAGCGACTATTCCGCTTCCGCGTCGCTTTCCGGCGTGTCCTTCCGCACGTTCTGCATGGCGTTCCTGCTGTCGGCGGCCGGTGCGCTGGCCGGCTACGCGTTGGCACAGTATGCGGGCGATTCGGGTAACGTCTTCTCCGCCGCTTGGCGTTGGGCGCACCGCGCTCGTGGCTTCGTGCGCACGCTGGTCGAATCGTTTGCGATCTACGGCGTGCTGTTCCTGGTGCTTGGCCTGGTGGCGACGATCGCCATGTCCGCCGCGAACCATCTCGGCGCAGGCGGTCTGCTGCTGGTTCCGCTGCTGTTCCCGGCTCTGCCGCTTATGCTGATTTCGCTGTCCTCGTTCGGCGGCATCGCCTTCTCGACGTCCAGCTACAGCGTCCATACGATCACGTTGTTCAACGTGTCCTCCCTCAGCCAGTATGGCTGGATTCTGTGGATCTGCTTCGTGCTGTTCCTGCTTGCCACGTTCTATATCGCGCTGCGTGAGACCGCGCGCAATATGTACGACCCGTATTACGCGGGCTGGCAGCATACATGGAAGGCTCCGGTGGCCGCGATGGTGTTCTGGCTGGCCGCGGAGTTCCTGTTCACTTATTTCGCGGCGGGATACGCCTCGTCCAGCATGTCGATGACGGCCCCGATGTGGTATTTCCTCGTCGCCGGCATCTGGGCGTTCCTGATCGAGGTGGCCGCGATGACGTTCGGTCCGACGCTGGTGGCGTCCCTGCCGGGCATGTGGCGGATCATCGTCGGCGGCACCGTGCAGCAGACCCCGCAGAACGTGGTCGATTACGTCAAGTCCTGCGATCCGTCCTACGGCATGAAGAAGACCTCTGCCACGGCGAGCGGCACGACCGCAACAGCGACCATGCCGACGGCTTCGGCTGCCGCACAGCCGGCCAATCCAACTACTCCGGCAGCTCCGGCCGCATCGGTCCCCCAGCCCGCGACGCCGGCTGCGCCGATGCCCGCGCCCACCGCTCCTACCGCAACGCCTGTTTCACAGGCCGTTCCACAACCGGTCGCCCCGACGTCCATGCCCAATACGACAACGGGCAACACGGCAACGGGTGCGGTGCCGCTGCCGCAATCGCCAGCAGGCACGGCTTCTATGCCGGTCGCAGCTCCGGGGGCAGGTCAGCCGCTCGACCCAAAAACTAAGAAGACGATCCTTATCAGCGGCATCGTAATCGGTGCCCTGATTGTGTTGGGCATTGTCTACGGTGTGCTCAACTCGACCGTCTTCAGCGCGAAATCCGTGGCGCAAAGCTATCTGACGGCGATTGCCGACGGCAAGTATGACAAGGCCAATGGCATCGCCGATCCGCAGGTGGACAAGGACCAGCTCAAGCTGCTGTCCGACACCGTAGCGAAGGCCGACAACGCCACGATCGCCAACCCGCATATCGATAGTGTCAAAACCGTCGAAGGCGTGGCCAAGGTCAACGTGACGTATTCGCTGAACGGCAAGAACGTCAACGATTCGCTCACCATCAACAAGGACGGGTCGAAGTTCCTGCTGTTCCCGAATTGGAAGATCTCGAGCCCACTGCTCAAGACCATCACCGTGTCGGTGCCCAATGCCGTGGAATCGTTGTCCGTCAACGGTGTTGACGTGACCGCGAAGAATGCGGAGAAGTCGGACAGCAGCACGTGGACGCTGCGCGTCTACCCGGGTTCGTACAAGGTGTCGATCGGCAAGTCAGGGTATGTCACCAGCGGCATCACCATGGTGCGCACGAACGCGGACTCCGATGCCGCCGATCTCAAGATCATGCCTACGGCCAAGCTTAAGGAGGACTTGAGCAAGGCCGTGAACGCCAAGCTGGACGAATGCGCGAAGTCCACCGACTACGCGCCGGAAGGCTGCCCGTTCGGCTTCGACCTGTACGACGAGGACTACTACCGCAACTTCGCGTGGTCCATCAGCGTCTATCCGAAGCTGTCCGACATCGATCTCGATTACGGCACGTTCTCCACCCGGCAGGGCAAGGCGAAGTGCACGTATGAAGAGAAGAATTTCGACGATTCGTGGGAGTCTCAGGACGACAGCACCCACTTCACCGTCAACGGCAGCTTCAGCATCAGGGATGGCAAGCTCAGCGTCACGATTGACGATGAGGACTGATGCCGGCTAAAGAGCGGATATAGGAAAATCCCCCGCACCAATCGGTACGGGGGATTTTCGATGCTTAAGCTCAGACGTGTTTCAGCCTGAAGTCATTCACCGCCGGTCCGTAAGGACGTCGAGCGGTGAATGGGGCGAAATCACTCAGCGACGACCTTCACGAAGAAGTTGGCGGTGATTTCCGGGTGCAGGGCGACGGTTGCCGGGAAGTCACCGGTGGTCTTGATCGGCTCAACGGTGATGTTCTTCGGGTTGACCTCAACCTTGGAGGAGAGCGCGATGGCGATCTTCTCTGCGGAGATGCCGCCGAACAGCTTGCCGGACTCGGAGACCTTGGCAGCGATTTCGACGGTGGAACCCTCGATGATTTCCTTGGCGGCAACAGCCTCTTCGCGGGTGGCGACGGCCTTGGCCAGACGAGCGCGCTTCATGGCCTCGATCTGGGCGGCGGCACCCTTGGACCAAGCGAAGGCCAGGCCCTGCGGGAACAGGTAGTTGCGGGCGTAGCCGGACTTGACGGCCACGACGTCACCCGGGTGACCCAGGTGGTTGACGGACTTGGTGAGAATAACCTTAGTTTCAGCCATTGTTCAAACCTCTCTAAGATCAGCGGCCGGACGTGGCGTACGGCAGCAGGGCCATCTCGCGGGCGTTCTTGATAGCCTTGGAGATCTCGCGCTGCTCCTGCACGGTGACACCGGTGATACGACGGGAACGAATCTTGCCGCGATCGGAGATGAACTTACGCAGCAGGGCGACGTCCTTGTAATCGATCTCGGTGACCTTGGCGGCCTTCAGTGGATTCGGCTTCTTCTTAAACGGCTTGACCGGCGGCTGCGGCCTCTTGCGTGACATCTTGATGTTCTCCTTAAAATCTGGAAATACTGCGATTAAGCTGCTTGTTTCGCTGTTCGCCTATGTTGCGGACGGGTTTCGGTCCGTCAGAATTCCGGTTCGTCGCTGTCGCCGCCGAATTCGGAGGAACCTCCGAAGGACTGGGACGCGCCGAAGGAACCGAAGGACGAGCCGGAGTTATCCGAGCTTGACCACGGGTCCGAGGCCGGAGCGGACTGTGCGGGAGCGGCGTTGACCGGAGCGGAGGCTCCACCCTGATATCCGGCGCCGCCAGCATAGCTGGAGCCGCCCTGATATCCGCCGTTGTTGCCGCCGAAACCGCCGTTGTTGTTGGCGTTGTTGTAGCCGCCGCGATTGCCGCTGAAGCCTCCGTTGCCGGACGAGCTTTGACGGGTCACCTGGGCGGTCGCGTAGCGCAGGGACGGGCCGATTTCGTCGACCTGCATCTCGATGACGGTTCGCTGGGAACCGTCCTGCGCCTGGTAGGAACGCTGCTGCAGACGGCCTTGCGCGATGACGCGCATGCCCTTGGACAGACTCTGCGCGCAATGTTCGGCCATGTCGCGCCACGCGGAGCAGCGCAGGAACAGGGCCTGACCGTCTTCGAACTGGTTCGAGTTACGGTTCCAGGTGCGCGGAGTGGAGGCGATCGTAAAGCTGGCGACGGCGGCGCCGCTGCCAATGGTACGAATTTCCGGATCGGCCGTGAGGTTGCCCACCACGGTGATTACAGTTTCACCTGCCATGTCGTTACCTACTTACTTTGCAGCTTAGAAAGCTTGGTTTACTTACTTGCGAAGAATCTTCGTACGGATGACGGATTCGTTCAGGTTCAGCAGACGATCGAGTTCGTCGCTGGTGGCCGGCTCAGCGGAGTAGTTGACCACGACGTAGTTACCTTCGGTCTTGCCGGCGATTTCGTAGGCAAGCTTGCGACGGCCCCAGATGTCGATGTTCTCGACGGCACCGCCTTCCTTGGTGACAGTTTCCAGATACTGCTCGGTCAGCTTCTTCAGACCGCGCTCATCCAGCTCAGGATCAGCAATGAACATCAGTTCGTACTTATGCGCAGACATCACCCACCTCCTTCGGACTATCGGCCATGGACCTTCCATGGCAGGAGTGTGTATGCGTGCTGCCTTCAGGCATCGATAAGTCGCAATGAACATATGGATACGATTGATGGCAACTTGTATAGGCTACCCCGACGCCGCGACGTATCGAAACGGCGTCTGCCGGGCGCGAAATCACGTGCGGAGGCAAGCAAAAAGCCCCGCTCGCAAGCGGGGCTTAATCGCAAAAAATCGTAATAAATCCTGAAATATCGCGAGAGCCGTATGGCAATCGCGCGAAATATCAGGCGTAGATGTTGCGCGGGCGCATGTCTTCGGGCAGGCCGTTGAGCAGCGTCGAAACGGAGCCGGATTCGAACACGGAGCGGATGCCGGCGGCCAGCAGCGGGGCCACGGACAGGACGGTCATGTTCGGCAGGCGCTTCTCTTCGGGCACCGGAACGGTGTCGGTGAGGACGATTTCGCGTGCGCCGCAGTTCTTCAGGCGTTCCACGGCCGGGCCGGACAACAGGCCGTGGGTGGCGACGAGCGTCACGGACTTCGCGCCGGCGTTGTTCAGCGTGCGCACGGCCTCGCAGATGGTGCCGGCGGTGTCGATCATGTCGTCGACGACCACGCAGTCGCGTCCCTTCACGTCACCGATGATGCCGTGTGCCTCGGCATGGTTCGGGCGCGTGGTGTCGCGGGTCTTGTGGATGAAGGCGAGCGGCAGTCCGCCGAGCTTGGCGGCCCACTGTTCGGAAACCTTGATGCGGCCGGCGTCCGGGGACACGATGGTGGTGTTCTCCAGCGGCATGCTGTTGCGCACGTAGTCAAGCAGGATCGGCATGGCGGTCAGATGGTCGACCGGGCCGTCGAAGAAGCCCTGCTCCTGGGCTGCATGCAGGTCGACCGTCATGATGCGGTCGGCGCCGGCGGAACGGAACAGGTCGAACATGAGGCGTGCGGTGATGGGCTCGCGGCCCTGATGCTTCTTGTCCTGGCGGGAGTAGCCGAGGAACGGCGCGACCACGGTGATGGAACGTGCGGAGGCGCGCTTCATGGCGTCCACCATGATGAGCTGCTCCATGATCCACTTGTTGATCGGCTCGGTGTGGGCCTGCATCACGAAGGCGTCGGCGCCACGGACGGGCTCGGTGTAGCGCACGTACATCTCGCCGTTGGCGAAATCGTATGCGGTGGTCTCAAGTACGTCGGTTCCCAGGTATTTTGCGGTTTCCTGAGCCTGCTCGGGGTACGCGCGACCCGTCACCAGAGCCAGTTTCTTATCCGGAGTGCCTTCGAGAATCGCCGACATGCTTGCCTTCCCAATTGTTCGGTGCGTGAAATTAAGCCAAACTCCAATATAACAACGTGGGTGCCCACGCCACGCGGCTTCTGTGGAAGCGCCTCCCCGTTCCGTCTACTCGGCGTCGGCGAAGGCCTCACGAATCTGCGCCGCGGTGCCGTAGGATGCCTGCGCGCCATATCCAGTGGCCGCGTAGGCCGACACATACGAGGCGAGTTCCGCGGACTGCGACAACGTCATGCCGGAGGCCAGGCCGGCCAGCACGGTACCCATGAACGAATCGCCGCAACCGGTGGTGTCTACTGCCTTGACCCGCACCGGAGCGATGCGCTGGATGCGATGCTCCGGATCGTCCGCCGTGCCATCAAGCACTACGGAGCCGTCGCCGCCGAGCGTCACAATCGCCTGTTCAAACCCGAATCCGCGCAACTTATCGAACGCGTGACGCCAGTCGAACGCGTCCCAATCATCATCCTCCGGTTCCGCGATGCCGAGCAGCTGCGCCATCTCATGCTCGTTGACGAGCAGGATGTCGGAGGCCTCGACCAGCTCCACCGGCAGGGAGGGGGTGAACGGCGAGTCGTTGAGCAGCACCTTCACGCCCGCCTCGTGGCACATGCGCGCGGCCGCGGTGACGGTCTCGATCGGGCTTTCCAAGCATAGGCCAAGCACGGAAGACCGTACCAGCGCCTCACGCACGGATTCCACATAGTCCACAGTGACCTGCGCGTTCGATCCCGGAGAGTAGACGATGGTGTTTTCGCCAGTTGCGTCCACGGTGATCACGGTTGTACCGGATGCTCCAAGCACGCGGCGAACATGCGTGGTGTTCACACCAGCTTCACCTAGGGCGCCCAGCAGGAAGTCGGCGTTGGAATCGGAGCCTACCGCGCCGAACATTTGCACGGTTGCGCCGATGCGCGCTGCGGCGGCCGCCTGGTTGCCGGATTTACCGCCTGGCAGCAGCTGCAGCGGACCGCCGGTGATGGTCTCCCCCGGCCCTGGCAGACGCTGTGCGGTGACGGTGTAATCCGCATTCATCGAGCCGATTACGGACACTGTGCCGTGGATGCGGTCCAATGCAAAGAGAACTTCAGTCGCACTCATCTTTGACTTCCTTAAATGAAGAGGAGATTTGTGAAATATTGTTTTTCAGTAATCGCAATTTTACAAATCTCCATTGTTTATATTGAGGATGTTTTATGCGATTGTTTGGCCGGTTACGCTTATTCGGCTTTGGTTGCGAGTCCGGAGATGCGGGTCATGAATTCGTTGAGGAACCTCGGCACGTCCACGCCGACGGCGACCTTCATGGTCTTGACCGGGTCGTTGAGGCGGGTTTCGTCGCCGATGGTGCGTCCGCGGGTCGGGCCGTCAACGTCGACCTTCATGTTGATGTCGAGCGTGGTGACGAGCGTCGGGTCGACGGCGACGCCGACGGCGAGCGGATCGTGCAGGCCGCAGCCGCCGAGGTGCGGCGAGGTGGTCTCGTAGGCCTTGATGTAGAAGTCGGTCATGTCCGCGAGGAACTTGCCGGCCTTGGTGCCAAGGTCGCGCCACTGTTGGGTTTCCTTATAAGTGAGCAGGGTCTGCAGGGTCACGTCGAGGCCGATCATGGTGGTCGGGGTGCCGGAGCGGAACAGGTAGTCGGCGGCATCCGGGTCCTGGGAGATGTTGGCTTCCATCCATGCGTTGCAGTTGCCCGGCACGGTCAGCGCGCCGCCCATGAGCACCACGCGGCCGATCTCGTCCTTGATTTCCGGAGCCTTCTTCAGTGCGGCTTCGATGTTGGTCATCGGGCCGGTCGGCACGTAGATGAGGTCCTTGCCGTAGGTCTTGACGGCGTCGATGATGAAGTCGACGGCCGATTCGGTTTCGACGGAGCGGTTGGAGTCGGGGATGTCCACGTCGCCGATGCCGTTGTCGCCGTGGATGAACGCGGATACGGGCAGCACTTCGAAGTGGTCGGTGGTGCTGGAGTGCGACAGGCCTTGGTAGACCTTGACTTCCGGGTGGCCGAGCAGGTCGGTGACGGCGAGCGCGTTGCGCACACCCTGTTCCACGAGCACGTTGCCGTAGGTGCCGGTGATGCCGATGAGTTCGACTTCCGGGCTGCCCAGCGCGTAGGAGATGGCGAGCGCGTCGTCGACGCCGGTATCGAGATCAAGAATGAGCTTCTTCATGATTGCGCCTTCCTCGTTGATTGGCTGTGACGGCCGTTCGCGTCCGCGCGGCTGCCGCCTTTGTTGTGTTCTTTTTTTGTGCGATGTTTTATGCGATTGTTGTGTGGTGTTGAGTACGGTCTCTGTATCACCTCACAACATTATGATAAAACGTTTTATCAAGATTTCCAAATCATCCTTTCGACGTGCGTGTCGCGGCGGAAAACCGCCCCTTTCTCCGATACGCGCCCCACGTTACACGCGTAATACGCAATACACGCATCACACGCGCTATGCGCGTTATGCGCAAGCGGCCTGCACCAGTTTCGGCGTCAACACCTTCACCTGCGGCGAGGCGAGCCACGGACGGCCCGCACCGGAATCGCCATCGCCACGTACCACGGCGTCGATTCGACTGCCCAGCATGCCCCAGCCGGCGGCGGCCAAATCGACCACGCTCTGTTCGACGGTGGTCATGCGCAAACCCAATCCGAATCGTCTGAGAATGTTGTCGTAGCCAATCACCTGCATGTCTTCGGTGACGTGCAGCCCACGCTCCGCCATGCGCTGGCGGAAGCCGAGCGCCATCACGTCGTTGCAGCAGAACACCGCGGTGGCACCGCCGTCGATGATCCGGTCGGCCGCGCGGTAACCGCTGGCGAAACGATAGTCGCCGGACACGCACAACGCGGGATCGAACCGCTCCCCCGCCTGCTCGATCGCATCCACGAAACCACGGCGACGGTCGGCCGCGCTCGATTCGGCCACATCGCCGGTCACGATGCCGATGCGCTTATGCCCGCCTTCCAGCAGGTACTGGGCCGCAAGCCGACCGCCGAGATAGTTGTCGAAGCCGACCGCGTCACACCAACCGCATTGCGTCAGTCGGTCGATGAGCACCACCGGGCAGGTGACACGCTCCACGTCCTCACGCAACGCGGCGCCGGCACCGGCCGCGCAGGATTCGCGCGCGGGAATCAGCAGCACGCCATCCACCCCACGTGACGTCAGCCTGCGCAGCAAAGCCTGTTCCGACTCACGCGAATCATCCGAGTTGGCCACAATCAGCGAATACCCCTGCGCGGCGCATTCATCCTCCACGCACTTAGCAAGCGCCGCGAAAAACAAGTTCTCAATATCAGGCACAATCAACGCCACCAACTGGGATTGCTTGGTCACCAAGCTTCGCGCGCTCTGATTCGGCACATAATTCAGTTTCTTCGCCGCATCGGCAATGACCCTGCGCTTCTCCTCGGACACGCGAGCAGGACGATTATTCAACACCAGCGAAACCGTCGTCACAGACACCCCTGCGGCAGCGGCCACATCCTTCAGTGTCGCACGATACGCCATCCAAACCCCCTTAAAACGTTTATCCTTCCAGCATAAATACCACGCAAACCTGACGCGCCCAGCATCGCAATAACAAACAAATTCCTTTCACAGCAAAATAATCCACACTATTTCCACCGGTAAATCGTTTTTCGAAAGTGTTTTTGCACACTCGCAACATTTGTCCAAAATGAGAGCCGCACAAGAAGAAAGAAACCAGCAATGCGGCCAACCACGCAGAAAAACAATGCGAGACCGCGCAAAACCATCGTCATCGTCGCAGTGATCGCAGTGGTCGCCATCGCACCCACCAAACGCTATGAGAGGTCGAGATCTCCGTCCGTGCGTAGAAACTCCATCAGGTTGAGATGCCTTACGCCGTCACGTTGCATTGGCAGCTGGTCCAAACTGAACAGGTATTTCGGATACCCGTCAGCCAGCTTCGTGAACGGACGGAATTCACGCTCCTCAACATTAGGATCCTGCACACTCATCGACACCTGCACATAGGCGTACCGTTCCCGCTTACGCACAATGAAGTCGCACTCCAGCTTACCAATAATGCCCACGCTCACCTCGTAGCCTTTCGACCTCAAATGCACGTACAGCGCATTTTCCAAGGCTGGTCCGTAACTCATTCGCGTACCAGCGTTACGCGCGAATCGTATGCCAGGATCCGCAAGATAATACTTCTCCCCTCCTCTCAACGACCTGCGCGAACGCAAATCGAATCGCGGGCATTTGTAGAGGACCTTCGCACTCTCCAACAGCCGGACATAGTTCGCAAGAGTCTCACGTTTGACCGTCACGCCTTCGCCATGTTTCATATAGTCGACGATCCCCGACAGATTCGTGGGAGCTGCATAGTTGTTGATGAGATAGTCCTGCACACGCTGGAAGGTATCGCGGTGACGCACCACTTTGCGTGCGGCTATGTCTTTGTTGAAGATCTGCCCTATGACCTACCACAACCAAGAACCTAACCCACGAAAACAGCAGAAGCCCCTCAACTCTTCAATTCCACTACAAAGGTCACATCACGGCATACGCACGCCGACGCGCGTATGCGTGCACGACTCCAGCAACGAGCCGTACCCGCCGTTAGATGGCAGGCTTCAGTATCGTGACGCCATGCGTTAGCGTCACCATGCAACGATAGGAACACACTATTCAATAGTGCATCATGAAAGCGTGACGTTGCCCTTGCGCAGGTGCCGTAAGACTCCGCGGACAAAGCAATGAGGCTTCCCCGTGAGAAGGGAAGCCTCATATTCCATTCATTCTATTCAGCGATGATGACGCCGAATCACCGATCATCCTTTGGGAACAACACGTCGAAGGCATG
>OHSJ01000801.1_pt1 | contig 11653 bp, 7 predicted proteins | sample 1578561 | NCBI WGS metagenome assembly OHSJ01 (sample SAMEA3879571, study PRJEB24766) | human gut metagenome | biome: human-associated habitat; feature: feces | place: USA | collected 1985/1987 | reverse complement strand
CGTATAAAATTTTTCCTTTATTTTGCCTACGCAGATAATTGTTATTTTCATGTTGTTATTTTACTATATTTCTCTGTAAATTTGTAGTAAAAAATGATATACTGTAATCAACAAATACAAGAGAGGTAACGAAATTGAAAGAATTACAGGAAAGAATTAAAAAAGATGGAATTGCTGTCAATGAAGATATCTTAAAAGTAGACAGTTTTATCAATCATCAGGTTGACCCGGAACTGATGAAAAATATCGGTGATGAATTTGCTGAGCATTTTAAGGGACAGGGTATCACAAAGGTTGCAACCATCGAAAGTTCCGGCATTGCTCCGGCTCTTATGACAGCTATGTGCATGGGTCTTCCTATGATTATCTTAAAAAAACAGCCTTCTAAGATTTTAAACGACAATCTTTTCCAGACAGAGGTCACTTCCTTTACCAAAGGAACAAGTTATGAACTGACGCTTTCTTCTAAGTTTGTCTCAGAAAAAGATCATGTCCTGATCATTGATGATTTTCTGGCCAACGGATGCGCACTGGAGGGTCTGATCGACATTGTCAATAAAGCGGGAGCTTCTGTAGAGGGTGTCGGCATTGCCGTTGAGAAGGGATTCCAGAAGGGCGGCGACCTGATCCGTTCCAAGGGTATCCGTGTAGAGTCCCTCGCAATTGTGGAAAGTATGGATGACAAAACCGGAGAGATCACATTTCGATCTTAATAGTTATCAAATTTAATACTTCTCTTGACAAGAAGTCGGACAAATGCTTATACTGACTAATGTTGAGAGAATACAATAAAGGGGTTGTATGTAAGATCATACTACCCTTTTTATGTTAAGGCTCAGAAGTTTATCCGCAGATCTGTGTCCGCGCTGCCACCATGGATCTGTGACGAAGCAGCAGCGCAGAAAGAGGAGAATTATGAAAAAGAAAGTCGTAAGTTTACTCGCAGCTATGGCTCTCGCAGTTACTGCTCTGGCAGGATGCGGATCCAATGATGCAGCTACCACCGGCACAGATGCAGCAACCGTTGCAGCTACCACCGAGGCAGCAGGTACTACCGAAGCAACAGGTACTACCGAAGCAGCAACCGACAGTGAAGCTGTTACCGGTGTAAAGGCAGGTTTCATTTTCCTGCATGATGAGAACTCTACTTATGATCTGAACTTCCTAAATGCAGCAAAAGCAGCTTGTGAGAAGCTTGGTATTGAGTACATGACCAAGACCAACATTCCTGAAGGACAGGAAGCTTATGAAGCAGCTTGCGAACTTGCTGATGCAGGTTGTAATTTCATTTTCGCAGACAGTTTTGGACATGAGGACTACATCATCGAGGCCGCTAAGGAATATCCCAATGTTCAGTTCAGCCATGCAACCGGAACCAAGGCTCATACAGAAGGCCTTGATAACTTCCACAATGCATTTGCTTCCATCTATGATGGCCGTTATCTTGCAGGTATCGTTGCAGGTATGAAGCTGAATGAGATGATCGCTAACGGTGATATCACCGAGGATCAGGCTAAGATGGGTTATGTAGGCGCTTATACCTATGCAGAAGTTATGTCCGGTTATACCTCCTTCTTCCTGGGCGCCCGTTCCGTATGCCCCAGCGTTACCATGGATGTAACCTTTACCGGTTCCTGGTATGATGAGACCGCTGAGAAGGAAGCAGCTAACAAGCTGATCGAGGGCGGATGCGTACTGATCAGCCAGCATGCAGACTCCATGGGTGCTCCTACCGCATGCGAGACCGCAGGTGTTCCTAACGTATCTTATAATGGAAGCACTGAGGCAGCCTGCCCCAATACCTTCCTGGTATCTTCCAGAGTTAACTGGGAGCCTTATTTCGAGTATGCTATCAAATGTGTAGCAGATGGAACTCCTATCGATACCGATTGGTGTGGTACTCTGGAGACCGGCTCTGTAGAGCTGAGTGATCTTGGTGCTGCTGTAGCAGAGGGTACTGCAGAAGCAGTAGAAGCTGCAAAGGCTGATCTGATCGCAGGCAAGACTCACGTATATGATATCACTACCTTCACTGTAGACGGCAAGACCCTGGACAGCTATGAGGCTGATATCGATACCGATCCTGATTATACTCCCGACCATGAGGTAGTAAGTGACGGATACTTCCATGAGTCCGATGTTGCATTCCGTTCCGCTCCTTACTTCAATGTAAGAATCGACGGCATCAACCTGCTGGACGAGCAGTATTAATTCTTAAAAAGCCTGGACGGCGCCGCGTTTATCGCCGCGCCGCCCTTTTTCTACCCTGTTAATTTGTAAGAATCGACAGGGTAGAAAAGGGGCGACTCAAAGTATACAGGTTATGGATAATTTGGAAAGGTGACAGAGGATGGAAAAAGAGACAAAAGTAGCTGCGGTTTCAATGAAAAACATTACCAAGACTTTTGGATCCGTGATCGCCAATGACAAGGTGAATCTGGATATCTACAAAGGTGAGATCTTATCACTGCTTGGAGAAAACGGCAGCGGTAAGACGACACTGATGAATATGCTCTCCGGTATTTATTTTCCGGATGAGGGGCAGATCTTTATTAACGGTAAGGAAGAGGTCATCAGATCTCCCAAGGATGCATTGCGGTTGGGAATCGGTATGGTGCATCAGCATTTCAAACTGATCGATGTACTGTCTGCCACCGAGAATATTATTCTGGGTCTGGAAGGTAGACTGAACATTAAAGAAGCTTCCCGTAAAATCGAGGAGATCTGCAATAAATACGGTTTTGAAGTGGACCCGAAGCAGAAGATCTATGATATGTCCGTATCCCAGAAGCAGACGGTAGAGATCGTAAAGGTACTGTACCGTGGTGCGGATATTCTGATCCTGGATGAGCCTACCGCCGTACTGACACCGCAGGAGACCGAGAAGCTGTTCAACGTCCTCCGGAAAATGAGAGATGACGGCAAGGCTATCGTCATCATTACCCATAAAATGCATGAAGTCGAATCTCTGTCCGACAGAGTGGCTGTACTCAGAAACGGCCAGTACATCGGCAGTATGCTGACGAAGGATACCACCGTCACCGAAATGACCAATATGATGGTAGGCCATGCTGTGACACTGAATATCGAGAGACCGGAGCCTGTGAATCCCAAGCCCCGTATCGAGGTAGAGGGACTGACGGTTCGTAATGAAGAAGGAATCGTCAAGTTAAAGGATGTGTCCTTTACCGCCAACAGCGGTGAAATTCTGGGAATCGCCGGTATCTCCGGCTGCGGACAGAAGGAACTTCTGGAAGCTATTGCCGGATTACAAGTGGTGGAGACCGGTACGATTCATTATGTAGAGGACGATGGCAGCAAGGAAATGCTGATCGGCAAGGATCCGTTGAAGATCGCAGAGATGGGTGTTTCACTTTCCTTCGTGCCGGAAGATCGTCTCGGCATGGGTCTGGTGGGCAATATGGACCTGACAGACAATATGATGTTACGTTCCTTCCGTAAGGGACATACGCCGTTTACCAACCGCAAACCCTCCAAACAGCTGGCGGAGGATGTTGTAGAGAATCTGGAAGTCGTGACTCCCGGTATTACCACACCGGTGCGCCGACTGTCTGGAGGTAATGTACAGAAGGTTCTCGTAGGAAGAGAGATCGCATCCGCACCTACCGTATTACTGACAGCTTATGCGGTGCGTGGATTGGATATCAATTCTTCCTATACCATATATGATCTGATCAATGAGCAGAAGAAAAAGGGCGTTGCCGTAATCTTCGTCGGTGAGGATCTGGATGTGCTGATGGAGCTGTCCGACCGTATCATGGTGCTGTGCGGCGGAGAAGTCAGCGGTATCCTCGATGCGAGAAAGACAGATAAAAATGAGGTCGGTATGCTGATGACCAGAGTAGGAGGCAAAGAACATGAAGGAGAAGAATAAAGAGCCTTTGTTTCATATCGTAAAAAGAGATGCTCTCCCCTGGTATAAATCTCTGGGTATCCGTTTCGTAGCGATTCTGTTGGCGTTGATCCTGTGCGGTATCATTACGACGATCACCACGGGAATCAATCCTTTACAGGTATATCAGTCTATTATTCTGGGAGCTTTCGGATCCGTCCGTAAGACCTGGGTTACTTTTCAGAATATTGCGATCCTGTTGTTGATTGCACTGGCACTGACTCCGGCATTCAAGATGAAATTCTGGAATATTGGCGGTGAGGGACAGGTCTTGATCGGGGGTCTGGCATCCGCAGCCTGCATGATCTGCCTGGGGGACAAGCTTCCGGGTGCAGTTGTGATCCTGTGCATGATCGTGGCCAGCCTGGCAGCAGGAGCCATCTGGGGCTTCATTCCTGCATTTTTCAAGGCAAAATGGAATACCAATGAGACACTGTCTACACTGATGATGAACTACATAGCTACCCAGCTTGTGGCATTCTATACCATTGTATGGGAGGTTCCCAAGGGATCCGGTAAGATCGGTATCATCAACCAGAATACCAACGTGGGCTGGCTGCCCCAGATATTTGGTTCAAAGTATCTGTTAAGTATTGTAGTGGCGGTAGTGATTACGATTTTCATGTATGTATATCTCAACTATAGCAAGCAGGGATATGAGATCTCCGTTGTGGGTGAGAGTGAAAATACCGCAAAATATGTGGGTATCAAGGTAGAAAAGGTAATCATCCGTACTATGCTTCTGTCCGGTGCGCTGTGCGGACTGGTAGGTTTGCTTCTGGTAGGCGGTATCAACCATACTGTTACCACCACCATTGCAGGTGGACAGGGATTTACTGCTGTACTGGTATCCTGGATGTCCAAGTTCAATCCTCTGACCATGGTGTTCTCCAGCTTCCTGATCATTTTCATGGATCGTGGTGCCAGTGAGATCTCTACCAATTTTGGACTGAATCATTCCTACTCCGATATTCTAACAGGTATTATCCTGTTCTTTATTATCGGCTGTGAGTTCTTCATTACCTATCGTCTGCAGTTCCGTAAAAAGGCAGAAAAGGAGGAACAGTAATCATGTGGACATTTTTACTTGCATTTATTCCGAGAGCTATTGTACAGGGAATTCCTCTGTTATACGGAAGTACCGGTGAGATCATCACGGAGAAATCCGGTAACCTGAATCTGGGAATCCCCGGTGTTATGTATGTGGGAGGTATCTGCGGTGTCATCGGCTCCTTCTTCTATGAGAGATCGGCAGGCGGTGCGGCAAATATGAACGGATTCCTCGCTATTGCGATTCCTATGCTTTGTTGTCTGTTGGGTTCCCTACTGATGGGACTGCTGTACTGTTTTCTGACCGTTACCCTGCGGGCGAACCAGAACGTGACCGGTCTGGCCATGACCACCTTCGGTGTCGGCTTCGGTAACTTCTTCGGCGGCTCTCTGATCAAGCTGGTAAACAGTGATGTGCCTTCCATTGCATTGTCCGCTACCAGCAGCTATTTCAGCAAATCCCTTCCTTTTGCGGTGAAGCTGGGATGGTTCGGCAAGTTGTTTTTATCCTATGGATTCCTGGCGTATCTGGCAGTGATCATAGCGTTTGCGGCATCTTATATTCTGAGTCATACCAGAACCGGTCTGCATTTGAGAGCGGTCGGTGAAGGTCCCAATACCGCAGATGCGGCTGGCATCAACGTATCCCGGTACAAATACATCGCTACCTGTGTGGGATGTATGATCGCAGGTCTGGGAGGTCTGTATTATGTAATGGACTATGCCTGCGGTGTCTGGTCCAACGATGCCTTTGGTGACAGAGGCTGGCTTGCCATCGCACTGGTCATCTTCACCATCTGGAGACCGAATATCAGCGTATTCGCATCCTTCCTTTTCGGCGGACTGTATATCCTGTATCTGTATCTGCCCACCGGTATCGAGCATATGGAGTATCAGGAGCTGTACAAGATGATTCCTTATGTCGTAACATTACTGGTACTGGTCATCACCAGCATGCGGAGCAAGAGAGAGAATCAGCCCCCTGCAAGTCTGGGGCTGGCGTACTTCAGAGAAGAAAGATAATAATTTTATAGAAAGACGATTAAAAACAGCGTTTTCCGGAAATTTCCGGAGAATGCTGTTTTTTAGTGCACATTTTGGAAAAAACTCACAGAAACTTTAGGAAAACTTTTGATTTTATTCGGATGGAATTTACCTGTGTCTGTTATGCTGAGATCAATTCAGAGAAAATAAACGGAAGGGAGAAAAAAGATGAAAGTATTGATCACAACAGACTGGTACAAGCCGGCCATCAACGGAGTTGTTACTTCGGTATGCAATCTACGGGAGGAATTACAGCAAAGAGGACATGAAGTGAAGATCCTGACCCTGTCCCGTACAGCTCGTTCCTACGAAGAAGAGGGTGTGATCTATATGGGTTCCGTGAATGCCGGATATATTTATCCGGGAGCAAGACTTCGGGTGTCCCCGGGACGCGAACTGTATCGCGGGATTATAGAGTGGAATCCGGATATTGTGCATTCCCAGTGTGAATTTTCTACCTTTTTCATGGCAAAAAAGATCGCAGAGGAATGTAAGACCCCTCTGGTGCATACTTACCATACTGTATACGAAGATTATACCCACTATTTTTCCCCTTACAAGAAATGGGGCAGGAATATGGTACAGTTCCTGACGCGACAGATCTCCGAGAAGGTGGACAGTATGATCGCTCCCAGCACAAAAATAGAGACATTACTAAAAGGCTATGGCATTCATTGTCCGGTATCAGTGATCCCATCGGGGATTGATCTGAGTAAATATGACGCGCAGACCCGGACGGATTCTCGGGAGAGAATCCGAAGAAAATATAAAATGGACCGGAAGACCACAGTGCTTTTATATGTAGGTCGTCTGGCAAAAGAGAAGAATGTGGAAGAATTGCTGGAGTACCAGCAGAAAATTCAGGAGAGCGGCACAATACTGATGATTGTAGGCGGCGGTCCTTATTTGGAGATTTTACGGAAAAAGGCAGCAGAACTGGGTGTGACGGAAAGCGTTATTTTTACCGGAATGGTATCACCCGCTGAAGTAGCATCTTATTATCCGGCAGGAGATCTGTTCGTCAGCGCTTCCACCAGTGAGACCCAGGGGCTTACCTATGCGGAAGCACTGGCAGCAGGATTACCGTTATTATGCAGAAGGGATCAATGCCTGCGGGCGGTTGTGGAAGAGGACAAAAACGGCTGGCAGTACCGGACCGAGGAGGAATTCTTGAAAGACCTGAAGAACTGGAAGGAGAAAGAAGACGATGAACGCAGAGGAATGTGCAGTTATGCAAAACAGTCCGCAGAAATATTTTCCCAAAAAAGATTTGCGGGAAGCATGGAACAACTATACCAGCGACAGATCGAAGAAAAACAGGTCGAAAGAGAAAAACGCTTGGCAAAGAGCCGTCAATATTGCATCCTGGGTTAGTCTGATCCTCTGTGGAATACTGGCAGTCTGGAGCTATCAGAGCGGCATTTTCCAATCGGTGGAGACTATGCAGCAGTTTGTGAACCGTTTCGGAATGATCGGTGCAATGATCTTCGTGCTGATCCAGATCGTTCAGGTGGTGTTTCCCATCATACCGGGTGGCATCAGCTGTCTGGCAGGAGTGCTGCTCTTTGGAGCGGTGCCAGGATTTTTCTATAATTATATAGGAATCTGTGTGGGTTCCTGTATTGCTTTTGGAATAGCAAGAAGTCTGGGAAGACCGGTGCTGTACAAGATGTTTCCCGGGAAAATGATTGAAAAATACCTGACATGGACGGAGCTAAAGGGGAGATTTTTGAAATTATTTACACTGGCAATCTTTCTGCCGGTGGCACCGGATGATTTTCTCTGTTATCTCGCCGGAACGACGAATATGACATGGAAACAGTTTGTGACAGTCATCTTTTTAGGAAAGCCTTTCTCCATTGCGCTGTATAGTCTGGGACTGACGACACTGTTTCAGGTGATTTTCCACCTATTATAGGAGAGTATACTTATGAAAATTTATATATATAAAGGCGGACTTTCACTGGTGGCAAAAAGCGGCATCGGCAGCGCCATCCGCCATCAGGAGAAGATGCTGCGAGCAGCAAAAGTGACCGTGACGAACGTCTGGAAAGAGGCGGATATCGTACAGATCAATACCGTATTGCCTGATTCGCCGCTGGTGGCACGGCGGGCAAGACGGCAGGGGAAAAAGGTCGTCTATTATGGGCATTCCACTATGGAAGATTTTAAGAATTCTTTTATCGGTTCCAATCTGGCGGCTCCTTTATTCAAAAAATGGATCCGCCATTGTTATAGACAGGGAGATGTGGTTATCACACCAACGGAATACTCCCGGGAATTGTTAATGAAATATGATCTGCATCGGGAGATTTACGCACTGACCAATGGTGTGGACACTGAATTTTTCCACAAAACAGAGCAGGCAGGTGGACGATTCCGGATATTTTTTCATCTTCCTGTGGATAAAAAGGTCGTGATATCCGCCGGGCATCTGATTCACAGAAAAGGAATCGAGGATTTTCTGGAAATGGCAAAAAGGATGCCAGACATTATTTTTCTATGGTTTGGGGGCGGGAACAATGCATTGATTCCGGCAGAGATCAAAAAGGCTGTGGCAGAGAAGCCGGAAAATGTGATCTTTGCCGGTTTCCAACCGTCCGGGATCCTGCGGGATGCGTATTGTGGTGCGGATGCATTTGCTTTTTTCAGTTATGAAGAGACGGAAGGAATCGTGGTATTGGAGGCATTATCCTGTGAGATTCCTGTGATCGTGAGAGACATTCCGGTGTATGAAGGGTGGCTTACCGACGGCGAGCAGGTGCGCAAAGCCAGCAATCCGGATTCCTACGAGCAGGCAGTCCGAGACATCTTGTATGAAGAACCGCGGGAAAAAGTAAGACGCAGAATCCGGGCAGGCAGGGCACTGGCGGAGGAACACAGCATGCGGGCGACAGGTGAGAAACTGTATCAGATAGAGCAGAAGCTTTTGTAGACATCCCTCTTGCAAATTCAGAGTCTTTATCATAAAATGAGAGTACCTTACAAAGGAGGTGCTTACGATGAACCTTGTAATTACTATCAGCCGAAGATTCGGAACAGGAGCCAGTCTGATCGCACAGGAGCTGTCTGAGAAGCTGGGGGTGCCGGTGTATGATAAGGCGTACATAGAGCATGAGCTGGATGATGACAGTTATGCTACGGAAGCGGAGGTTATTAAGGGGTTGGCGGAACATCCCTGTATTATTCTGGGACGCTGCGCATCTGAGATCCTGAAGGATCAGCCGAATGTATTTAACGTGTATGTGTGCGCAGATAAGGAAGATCGTATCGAACGTATCATGAAGAAGGAAAGTCTTTCCCACGATGAGGCGAAGGAAATGCTTGAGAAAAATGATGCAGAACGCGCCGCCTATTATTATGAGAATACCGGTAAGGTGTGGGGCGATGTGAACAACTACCACATGATCCTGGATACCACCAAGCTGGGAATCGAGAACTGCGCGGATATTCTGATCCGGTATTTTGAGAGAGTGGAAATCATTTGATAGAATAAACTTACCCATGAAAAGCCCTTTCGGACAGCTTGCTGTCAAGAAGGGCTTTTTATGCGGGAAGTAAACGAACATGAGCAAGTAGGACGATAGTCCGGAATGCGAATGGGCGTTACGATTTCGAGAGTACGCAGTACGGAGAAATCGTTTAGACTATGAATAGTGTATAAATGCGAAACAGATGCCCAATACGGACATCTGTTTCGCATTTATACAAGAATCGGTTACTAATAGATGCTTGTACAGAAATCGGTATCTGGCAAATATATAATAATAAAATCAATCAATAACGTAACAACACAAAGTTAAAAATATATTTTTAAATATAACAAAAAATGATATATGCAATTAAAATTTTTAATCAAATTATAAAACGAGAGAAATACGGAATAAAATAGCATTTTTCCAGAATTTATAGGTATATGACAAAAATGTCACATTAAAATACATCAATTAACAAGATAAGAACATAACTTGCTTACAGAAATTATGAGTGTTAAGATAGTGCAATCAGATAAGTGAAAATAGTAAAAATAACAGGTTTTGAAAATAAAAAGTAATCATATGGCAGGAGGATTTCCATGAACAGCGCAGACATAGCAGCAAAATATCAGAAAACTTATTTTATGCCCCCCGAGGTGACCTACGACTGGGTGAAGAAGGACAGCATTACCAAGCCCCCCATCTGGTGCAGCGTTGACTTGAGAGATGGTAACCAGGCTTTGATCGATCCCATGAGCCTGGAAGATAAGCTGGAATTCTTCAAGCTGTTGGTAAAGATCGGTTTCAAGGAGATCGAGGTTGGTTTTCCTGCTTCTTCCGATACCGAGTACAATTTTATCCGTGCCTTGATCGAACGCGACATGATTCCCAATGATGTGACCATTCAGGTGTTGACGCAGGCGAGAGAACATATCATCCGCAAGACCTTTGAAGCGGTAAAAGGTGCGCCCCACGCAGTGATCCATCTATACAACTCTACTTCCGTAGAGCAGAGAGAACAGGTATTTAAGAAAGATAAAGAAGCCATCAAGAAGCTGGCAGTAGACGGCGCCCAGATGTTAAAGAATCTGGCAGACGAGACCGAAGGCAACTTCACCTTTGAGTACAGCCCTGAGAGCTTTTCTCAGACCGAGGTGGATTATGCGCTGGAAGTCTGCAATGCGGTACTGGAGGTATGGAAACCCACCGCTGACCGCAAGGCTATCATCAATCTGCCTACCACCGTGCAGGTAGCAATGCCTCACGTATTTGCCTGTCAGGTAGAATATATGCACAAGCATTTGAAATATCGTGACAATGTAGTACTCAGCGTACATCCTCACAATGACAGGGGCTGTGGCATCAGTGATGCGGAGTTCGGCGTACTGGCCGGAGCAGACCGTGTGGAAGGTACTTTGTTCGGCAACGGCGAACGTACCGGTAACGTGGATCTGGTAACTGTTGCACTGAACATGATGTGCCACGGCGTGGACAGTGGACTGGATTTCTCCCATATTATGGAGATCCGCGAAGCTTATGAGAACTTCACCGGCATGAAGGTACATGAAAGAGTGCCCTATGCAGGAGATCTGGTATTTACCGCATTTTCCGGTTCCCATCAGGATGCCATCAGCAAAGGTATGGTATGGCAGAAGGAAGGCAAGACCGGCAAGCGTTGGGATATCCCTTATCTACCCATCGATCCTGCGGATGTGGGAAGAGAGTACGAATCCGATGTTATCCGTATCAACAGTGTATCCGGTAAGGGTGGCGTAGCGTTCGTATTGAAGCAGCAGTTTGGCTTCTCGCTGCCCGCAGCCATGAAGGAAGAGGTTGGTTACCTTGTGAAAGGTATTTCCGACAGACGTCATCAGGAATTACTTCCCAAGGAGATCTATGCGATCTTCGAGGAAAATTATATTTATCCCCGCAGCATCTTCAACATTCCGGAGTGCCACTTCAAACAGGAGAACGGCATTCAGGCAGAGGTGACTATCGAGCAGGGCGGAGCTTCCAGAGCCATTACTACTATGGGTAACGGACGTCTGGATGCAGTCAGCAATGCCATCAAGACATACTTTGGTATTACCTACGAGTTGTCTGTATATGAAGAGCATGCAATTTCCAGAGGCTCCAATTCCAAGGCTGCCACCTATGTTGGTATCGTCCA
>OHSJ01000788.1_pt1 | contig 11751 bp, 16 predicted proteins | sample 1578561 | NCBI WGS metagenome assembly OHSJ01 (sample SAMEA3879571, study PRJEB24766) | human gut metagenome | biome: human-associated habitat; feature: feces | place: USA | collected 1985/1987 | reverse complement strand
TTCAGAAGGTCTTTTTTTCATTAAAGGGAGGTTTAAAAAATGAAAAACACTTACAAATCAATTAAAGAATCAAAAGAAATACTTAGTGCTTTATTGAAAAATAATACAACATTAGCTATTCATTATGCGTGCTTAAGTTTTACTAGCGAAAATAGTACGAAGACTCCAAATGTTATTGCTATTTCAATAAGAAATGTAAAAACAGGAAGTAATCGAATATTTTCCTTATTGCATTCCGCAGAAAAACTTCATCGAGATCCAACATTGGATTTAAATTGTATTGAAGAATTTGAAAAACATATGCTTCGTTCATTTTTTAGATATATAAAAAAATTCCCAGAACATGATTGGCTTCATTGGAATATGAATAGCGATACATATGGATTTTATGCCTTAGAGCACCGAGCGCAAACTCTTAATATTACGCCGACAGTAATAAAAGATAACCATAAATATAATCTTGTTGGTATTCTTTGTGGCATATATGGAGACAAATTTTCTCCACATAAATTACATACAGAAAATGATATTATAATTTACGGACAGTTATCAACCCTTCTACTTTTGAATAAAGATATAAGTACAAAAGATCTGATTCCGGGAGCATTGGAACCGCAGAAATTTCAAAACCTACAGTGGAAAGAAATAAATCTTTCTGTACAAAGAAAAACTGCATGTATCGGTGCTATCGCGAAGCAGGCAGAATTAGATAAACTACATACACAAGCTTCTTACTGGCGTAAACATGGAGGTTTCTTTTATGGCATCAGAAATTTATTATCTAATTTTTGGTTTAGGCTTATAGGTTTGATCATAGGGATAATTTCGGGAATATTAACTATATATCAGTATCTCAACTAAAAGAAAGCCCCTCATGGGAGAGACTTCCTGATGTTGCCAGTCCTACACCTGCCACATGTCATCCGGGAGAGGAGTCAACGATACCCCGTCTCCCGGCATGGACATACTGGCCATGCGGACGCTCCGGCTCAGCCATGCGAACAGTTCCGGGAACTTCTGATCATTGACCCGCATGGGAGGACGCCCCGGGCTGATGCTGCAAAGCTCCGACAGATCGGCACGGCCGATACCGAAGACGAACACACTGAGCTTGCGGGCAGCCATCAGTTCCTTCAATCGTCCCTCCAGCTCCCGGTGCCGGGCGCTGGTCGGAACCCCGTCCGTCATCACGACGAGCCAGGGTTGGTAGTATTCCACCCCGTGTGCCCGATAGGTACGTTTACGACTGTCAAGTTCAGACAAAGCCAGTTCGACGGCTTCGCCAAGGAACGTTTCATTCTCCTGTGACGTGGAGATCTTCAGGCCTGTGTCAGATTCCCGGATCGGACCGAACTCCTTCACCGTCGCCACCGTCCGGGCGAATGTGATCACCGCTACGTCGGCGGCCAGCTTGGCCAGAGGATCGGCAAGAATGTCGCTGACGAACCGCTGAAGACCAGTATTGAGCTCATCCATCCGGGTGACCATGTTATCTCCCGTGACGATATTCCAGTTGATCCCGTCAGCGTATTCCTGACGGACGATGTGTTGGTTGTCGCCCCGGATAATACCGTTCATACTGCTGCTGGTATCCAGCAGGAAGAGAACGGGAAGCCGGGCGTTGGTGTTGTTGCTGAACTCGCGCATGGCGGCGAGTTGTTCCTGTCTGGTTGGGTGTGTTGATGATGTAGACATTATGGTTTTTGTTAATGGTTGATGGTAGGATTCCGGGATGACTGATTCAATGCGCTACGACGCCTGATGCAGAGCCTGCACAGGGGACGGGCATGAGATTGCCGTAAACGCCGTGCGACATCGTCAGGAGCCTCCCGGAAGCGAATACCGCAGTCTGAGCAGATGTTGGGTGTCATCTTCTCCAGCAAACTGGGGGGTGGGCAGGAACTGTCGTGCAGAAGATCCCGATACATGGGATGATTCCTCCTACCACCCGGTTCCATATCCCTGAGGTATTGCTGCAAACAACGCGCCAGATACCCCGGCATGACGCGTGGACGCAAATCGCGACGCTGGACACAGGTAAGATTGTGACCGAGATCATCGCGGAGCTTGCGTGGGAGATACGACCAGACATAGCGTCCGGGGGTATCGGGCGGGTAGATTCCCGCAGGTGGCTTGTACGAAGCAAACGCATACGGCGGTTCTCCCTTTCTGGCGGATTCCCGCATGTCTCCTTCTTCCCCTTGTCGGGAGAACGGAGACAGACCGAGCGTCAGCGTCATGAAGAGCAGGACGGACAGGGCGTAGGCATCGTGACTGCAGGTGCGGAGGAAACCTCCGTAATTGCCGTGGAGCTCCGGAGCCCGGAACCGTTCCGTGCCGACAGTACAGGGATAGTCTTCGATCTGCATACTGTCGACATCTACCCAGCAGACGGAGTCATTGTCTGACACTATCACATTGCCTGGATGTAGATCACCCAGGATAACGCCATGACGGTGCAGCGTGTGGACTGATTCAGCCAAATGCAGGCACAGTTTGATGAGGTCGTATCGAGTCCATAATGGAAACTGTTTCTTCAGCAGTTCCGCATGAGAAGTAAATGCCCCGAGAGGAACACCGTCCACCCGGGGAATCAGTACGCCGACAAAGCGTCGTAGTTCGTCGTACAGCATAGCACGAGGCCACGCCACGCACGGAGAACGAATAGGCCGGGAACATATCAACCGAAGCTTCTGCTCTCGCCAACGCATCCGTTGCGCTGGATGATAGAGCTTGGCAACGAGAGTTGTTTCTGATGGCAGATGAACGGTAAAGACCGATCCTTCGCCGCCTTCCGCAATAGGGGTATGCAGAACGATTCGTTTCCCCTGGCCTGAGAATAAAACATCTCCAGTCGAATACTTCCCGCCATTGCCGCAGAACGTTTTATCCAGTTGCCTCACCTGACGGTGGAGTGTATAGATAGACATAAATTAACGCAATATATTGGCATTGCATCGATTATATATAACTCACAAGATTTCCGTTTTACAAAGCGGCCAAATGTGCCGTTCATTGTGTGAATCGTATGACAGAAATAGCTTATGAAATAAGGCTATAAACAGCCTGAAAGTGTACACACTTTGTACACAGATTGGGGGCGTTTTATGAAATTTGCATCTATTGCAACACTCAAAAGAAACCCTCTTCAAACTATTCGTTTAAAGAGGATTATGAAATGGTGCGCCTGGCAGGACTCGAACCTGTACGCCTTTCGGCACCAGATCCTAAGTCTGAATCAGTATTTTAATTATCAATTAGTTAAATTTCTGTACACAGTTTGTACACACTTTCGATTTGTCAATGAAAATGAGCTATGGGATACTTTCAACCGTGAGGAGATCCCGGAAAAAACATTATGGTTCACATATCTCTCTTACCTGTAGAATGCACCGGGGAAAGAAAAAATGGCTGGTGCGCAATATGTCGGTACGTCCGCATATTCATCGGCTCTTTGATACCTATGAAAAGGCATGAGAAGCCTATCAACGGCTTCTGCATCAGTCCTTGGAGGATATGTTGCCGGAATACTTGCGAAAGCAGGAGTGGAGGGAACATGTTGATGAACATGATTACAATGCCATTCTTTTATGGCGGGAATTTAGGAACATCTATGATGAAGTGACCCAACAATCCTCCCTTCCTTTGTATTTGGTAGTACGGGAAGCCTTGAAAAACCTGAAGCAGGAAATAGCCAACGGTGCAAGTTATGGCCGGAAAGACGCTGATGGTAACTGGATTGTAACGCGAACGGACCAGGAAAATCTGGATCGACTGGAGGAACTGACAAATTTGTTTTCTCTGACCAGATTCCTTGCCAATAAAACAGAACAGGTTAAGGTCGATTTTAAAAGAAAGTTTGGTCTTCTTGCAGAACAATATCGAGAGGTTATCGACAAAAAACTTGAATCAAATCTGGTCAAGAAAGCCCATCATGACAGCATGGTCATGGAACTGCAAAAATGGGCACAGGGATGGGAAGACCTTCCGCTCAATCAGATTACATCGGACATGATCGAAGAAAAGCTGGCTTCTTCCGATATCGAAAACAACCGCTCAGCAACGCCACTAGACGACGTTACCGCACAACCCTGCATGGATTTTTTGTCTGGGCGCAGAGCAGGGACCTCATTGCATATAACCCGGTCAAAAGGACTCTTGCCCCGAGAGCTGAATCTGTCGAGATTGGCATTATCTCCCCGGGCGATCTGAAGAAACTTCTACAGGCAGCGCTTGATCATGACAAAGGCATGTTGTTTCGTTTGGTCTTGGCCGCCTTTTGTGGCCTGCGGCACTCCGAATGTGTCAGAATAACGCCAGACGCCATTCTTGATGAAAAGGATGAAGTATTTGTCTCGGCATCTATAGCCAAAACTGGGAAGCAGCGTTTTGTACCACTTCCCACAGCAGCCAAAGCATGGCTCGCTTTGGCGAAATATGAACCACCTCCTGACGAAATTGACAGATTACATGAGAACCGCCATGGGCGTTGCCTCAAAAAACTGGCAGAAATTGCAGGAATTGTTCTGCCTCATAACGCCCTGCGCCATTCATTCGCTTCATATGCTGCCGCCAAGACACACGACATTCCCCGGGTGTCCATGTGGCTGGGACACACGAGCTCCAACATGACGGAGAAGCACTACCGGGAAGGTGTGCGAGCAGCCGAGGGCGAGGCATGGTTCAACATTTTTCCGGAAGAAGAAACGAAATAAATGCGATGTAGTCGACGACATAGGCTTGCTTTGCCTGCATGTCCAGGGCTTCATTAGCGGCTCCCTGAACTTTGTTGGCAATCGTCTCAACGCCGCCAGTGGGAGGGGCTCCGGCTTTCGCCGCCGCAGGAGCTATGCCTGGTGATGGCGGCAACGTAGGTCCTACGGGACGCCGGGCAAGTTGGTTTGGCGGCATCTTTGGTGGCTGCTGTGGAGGCATTGAAGCAGTTTTATTCCAAGGCTGTTGAGTTCCCCATACTAATCCGCCAGAAGAACGTGCGAGAGGCTGAGGCGAAGGCGCTCCTTGAATCTTGGGTTGTGCGTTTGCAGTCCTGTAAGATGACAAGTACTGCTGAGCCTCACGACGTTGTTGTACCTCTTGCTGATTGAATTGTTTAACCTTATTTACCGCAACCATGGGGCTAGCAAGAGCCGCACCGCCGGGAATCATGGTCGCCAAATTAGTAACAGCATTACTAGCCGCATCCTGCCACGACGCATACTTGTCGAGATCCTCGTCGCTGAAATCTTCATCCGGGTCAGCGGTATACCCGGCTGGAGCTGAACCTGTATTCGCGTATGAAGCTTGAGCTTGAGCTTTCGGATCTCCTTCGGTGACAGCAGGTGGTGCGACAACGTTTGCAGCAGAAGAACCGATTAGAACGCCTCCGAGGCCGCCAGCGCCCATTCCCAGAATGCCAGTCAGAGCTGTTGCTGTGTCCCCGGCTCCGAGATGGCGTGCTAGGTGAGCTGCACCTGCGCCGCCGCCCAGGGCACCTACGGTGCCTCCTACGCCAGCACCGAGAGCTTTTGCCAACAAATTGGCAAGACCGGGAGATGTGGATGCTGCTTTTGTCAAAGCGGGAAACTCGACAACATTGTCAGACTGTTGAGCCTTCGCCGTCTGCTGGGCCTTCCATTCCTCGTACGGAACAAGCTTGCCTGTTTCAGGGTCGCGCTTGAAGGAGTTGGCTCGTACGTTCTTCCGGGCCTGGAGACGTACGCCCCGGTTGAGTCCTTCGATGAGGGTGGGGCTCATTCCGGGCATGTCGATGGGCAGTTCGACTTCGGCGGCCGTGTTCGGATCTTTTTTGGAACCGGGCAGCTTGAGCTTGATTTTGCCCATGTCGGACTTGGGGTCTTTGCGGGTGAGGTACTTGCCGGTGGCAACGGCTCCCGTTGCGAGGGCTCCGGCTCCCAGGAGGCCAAGGAGAAGGTTGAGATTTCTGGAGTTGGAGGCTAAGACTAAGTTGGTCTTAGCTATAGAAGTGGCCCAAGTAGTGCGCTGTATCATAACGCTACGCGTATGATACAGCGCACTACTTGGTAATGGGAGAAAAATTATTTTGGGTTGGAATGAACTCTATATTTCTCATAATGACTCATATATTGTTCATATTTCTTGTTTTTGCTTACTATATGATACATATTTCTCTCATGAAAACCACATCCCCATTGCCGGGGCCAGTGAAAGTGGCACTCAAGAAGCTGGGAGCAGACATTAGCGATGCCCGTAAGAGGAGGCGTGTCCCCACGACGCTTATGGCAGAGAGAGCCTTTATCTCGCGTTCCACGCTTGGACGTATAGAAAAGGGCGATCCAAGTGTCTCCTTGGGCAACTATGCCGCTGTTTTGTTTGTGCTGGGGCTGACTGACCGTCTCAAAAACCTTGTCGATGCCAATAACGATCCTGTAGGCCGAGCTCTTGAAGAAGAACGTCTGCCCAAACGTATCCACCTTCCCAAGACCCATGAGTGATACTCCCATCGACGTATTTATTGACCTGCCTTCCTTCCCGGGGCCGGTACAAGCGGGCAGGTTATGGTCGCACTTTCGCAAAGGGCGTGAATCTGCCTCCTTCGAATACAACAAGGAATGGCTCGCAAATCCGCACAGATTTGCTCTTGAACCACTCCTCCCCCTGGCTGACGGCACTTTTCATACCAATCCCGGGCAAAGTGTATTCGGAGCGATTGGCGATTCCACTCCTGACAGGTGGGGGCGCATTCTGATGCGGCGGGCTGAACTGGCTCGTGCACGAACAGCCAATGAAAGCCCCCATACGCTCTCCGAACTGGACTACCTGCTCAGGGTAAACGACGAGGCAAGGCAGGGAGCGCTGCGCTTTTCACAGGATGGAGGACAATCGTTCTGCGCTCCTCCGGGATCAACACCAATTCCGCCTCTGGTCAACCTGTCCCGTCTGCTGCATGCTGCTGATCATTTCTGCCGGGACGATGAAAATGCAGAAGACCTGCGATTGCTCCTCGCTCCCGGTTCTTCTCTCGGAGGAGCTCGGCCGAAGGCATCGGTAAAAGATAAGAAGGGGAATCTCTGCATTGCCAAGTTTCCCCGGTACGATGATGAATACAACGTTGTTGCATGGGAAGCAGTCGCCTTGACTCTCGCCTCCAAAGCCGGGCTTCAAGTCCCGCGTTTCGAACTGGAGAAAATAACTGACAAGGATGTCCTGATCGTCTGGCGTTTTGATCGCACCCGGGAACAGCGAAGAATCTCCTACCTGTCGGCCATGAGCATGTTGGGAGCTAGGGATAACGAGCAACACAGTTATCTTGAAATCGTAGACGCCATACGCCAGTATGGTGCTGCGCCCAGACAAGACTTGCGCCAGCTATGGCAACGGGTCGCCTTCAGCGTCATGATTTCCAACACGGACGATCATTTGCGGAATCACGGATTTCTTCAGACGGGAGGAACAGGCTGGTCTTTATCGCCACTGTTTGACGTAAACCCGACTCCTGAAGATATACGCCCTCGCTACCTCAATACGGCTATCGACTGGGAAGATACATCCGCATCTCTGGATGTCCTTCTTAGCATCGCTCCCGAATGCGGGATTAAGACCTCTGAAACGAATGACCTGTTGGAACCGATTGCCCGGGCTGTCAGTCAGTGGCGTCAGGTTGCGGAATCATTCGGCATCAGCAAACAGGAGCAGGATCGCATGGCGTCTGCCTTTGAGCATGCAGATGGTTACTCTGCGGTATTAACGTAGGAATCTTGTCGGTATAATTGTCCCAGCCCCCGTGAATGTAGTATCAAGATGTATCAGGATTTCAGCGTAGATTTCGTTGCGATAGTTAACAGATTGTCCTTCTCAGGCTGGCAAGGGCATTGTAAAAATAAGTATGCTAATTACGGATAAATTTTCGTCCAATACAATTGAAGAGATCGCCAAAATATTGGGCGAAACTTTGACTGGAGGAGAAATTGCCCGGTTTCTTCGGGAAAGTAACATTACAGAGATTGATTGCTTGAGTACGACCAAGTGGCGCAGGTTAAATGCCAGTTTTCTTGGAAGTCAGATTTCCTTACAAAATGCCTCGGCTATTTGCAGCTGTATTGAGAATATTTTGAGTCCAATACGCTTTGTATCCAGACAGGATAATTTCGAGGAATACCAAAAAGCAATTAATGTTGTATTAGCTTTTGAAGGTCTCATGCTTTCTTTGGAAGGAAGGCTATCGCCAAGGCCAAAGGTAGCAACATTGACAGAAGCACAGAGACGAGAAAAAAGACTCCATGAAAAACTGGTTCAACGTGGGGCTCATGACAATATATTCAAGTATTGTCGTGCGGAGCTTCTTGAAGAAAACTATTTTCATTCAATTTTTGAAGCAGCCAAAAGCATTTTTGACCGCTTACGCGAATTGACAGGATTAGAACAAGATGGAGCGAAGCTTATAGACACTGTATTTAGCATTGATCGCCCTCTACTTGTGATCAATGGATTATGTACAGATAGCGAAAAATCCGAGCATAAAGGCTTTGCTACCCTTTTAAAGGGAATCTACGGAACATTCAGAAACCCTTTTGCCCATGCGGCAAAAATTAAATGGGCGACAAGCGAAACAGATGCTCTCGATATTCTGAGCACGATTTCTTTTGTTCATAGGAGATTGGATGAGGCACAGAAAACATGCTTTGCCTCCATCTCGTAAATCCGGAATCTTCATATGACAGATAAAAAACAGCTCTCCTTCATCATCATGAAGAAGAGCTGCTGAATGTCGGTCTTAACCGTCCCTGGCTTCCAGCGTCTTGACGATCGCCTCGGCTCCGCGCTTGTACACGGTCACGGCCAACAGCTCTCCGTCGCGGAAGACGGCCCAGAAGCGGGTGCCCTTGTACTTTTCAATCGTCAGCATCAGGCAACACCTCCTTTCCGGGATGATGGCGGGACTTGAGCAGATGTCTCAGTACGGCCCCGATATTGGCTTCATACATGTCACGTGTGTGCCTGTTGCAGGCGACAGCATAAAGGCACCGGACATCAAGGATGTCGATGCTTTCACCACAGAGCCGGATGCAGCTTTCGAGTGCATCCAGTTCCGTTTCCGGAATCGGCGAAGCCAGCAGGATGCTTTCGTCTTCGTCCAGAGACTTCTGCTGTTCTTCCGTCAGTTCCGGGAGATTCGCCAGAGCCGCCATGGACGGCCCGTGAATCGTCAGCTTGCTCAACCCCAGTGAAGGATCGTTCTGATGACTGCTGTAAAGCGACACCGCCTTCTCGATCCGGGCCAGTAGCTTCTCGTCCAGTTCCAGATACACGTACGGAGCGTCCGTATCGTATTCGCTCGTGGAACGCAGTTGCGCGATGATGGGAATCGTCTTCATATCTCATTCCTTTCCTGTCAGGGTTACTTGCGGAAGAAGGCGATGACGCCCAGGATCAACAGCACGGCGAACAGGTATGGAGCTACGGCCACCAGAGCCGACAGGATGCTGACGACGACTGGTCCCAGCAGACACAGCAGTACGAGCGCCATCAGGGCGATGATGATGCCTTTCATGTTCATGGCGGTGTCTCATGCGTTAACCCTTGTCCGTGATGATCGACGAACCGGAGCGGCAGCGGACACCCATTGCCTGAGCGCCTGCCGTCCGGCATAGGTAATCAGCCAGCAGTCGGGACGAAGCAGGAATTCCTCTTCCTTCGTGCGGATGTTGAATTCACTGCCGGCCAAACCACGGACGGCATGCCTGACACTTTCCTGCTCGATGCCATGGCATTCCAGCATGATCTCCTCGTCACTGCGTTCAAAGTCGCTATGAAGGTACAGGAGAATGGACAGTTCCAGCCCTGTCAGGGATGGAGTCCGTCTCATGCGCATCAACCGTAGATGATGTTTTCTTTTCATGGTCGTCTCGGGTCAGTTGTTCAGGGTATAGCTGTCGGCCAGATCCCAGAGTTCCCGGTTCAGGCGCGTATTGCCGTCAAGACCGTTGAGAGCCCTCAGGGAACGACGACGATAAGCACCTTCCTTCTGTGGCTTCAAGGGAACGCCTCCCCGGATCAGGTTTTCCTGAACCCGGTTGAAGCACTGCCAGACGGTAGCTGGGCCTCCCGCCGTAAAGCCGATGTCGTTCCATCGCCGGGGCGACAGAAGAGCTTCGGGACGTATCCTGTCTTCGTAGTCGTCTCCCAGGCGCAGCCGGGCCGCTTCATGAACGAAATCCACCTGACGCTTGTAGGGTAGTTCGACTCCCTGCATGCGGCGAATGTCGTCCATGATACGGGGCGTTTCTCCGGCCAGCCGGAGACTGGCTGCAATCACATCCTCCCCGGTATGGCCCATGTGGCGGATGTTGATGGCGGCGATGCGTGCTCCGACAATCAGGCCGTTGGTGCAGACCAGCCGGAAGATGCCTGCCATGAGCTGGTAGGAGCAGCTGCCGTTGTGACTGTTGATCATGACCACTTCGATGCGCTGGTCACGGTTGTGTTCCAGCACATCTCTATGGGCGAAGCGAATCAGGTGCTTGCGGGTAGGAGTTCCGTCCGGTTTCCGGGTACGCTGTTCCTGAGCCCCGACAACGAGGAACCCGGCTTCTTCCATCTGGTCAAGCAGGGAATCGGAGGAGACGAAGCGATATTTTCCCGAACGACTGTCGTCCTCGCGGCCGGCAAAGACGGAGGGGGCGACACGCCGGATCTGGAATTTGTCCAGAGGACTATTATCGCGATTGCGATAGAGTTCGCGTGTAGATGTACGAGTATTCATGTTCATTGATGGTTGGTTTGTTGCAACAAAAAGCCCGCCTCCCGGAACAAGGTCGGGAGGCGGGCACAGACAGGAAGCAGAGAATCTACTTCCTCAGGAATATATGACGCAGGGAGAGCGGGATTTTCAGAGTAAAGAGCTCAAAATTGGAGGCCTCTTTTATGATGCATTGATTTACTGATATATTCTCACAACGTAAATCATCACGGTCCGTCTTTTTGCCTGCAAATCCACTTGATTTCGGTTATCCATCAATGTAGTTTATGGGAGCCAGTTTAGTGACATTGTGTTCTGTTTTTTCAGTAATCTTCTGGCTCTTACTGAAAACATAATGATCGAAAAACAGCTGATAATCAATGCTATTTGAAAATATCCGAATGTGAGCAATAGACGATCTATAAGGGTATCGAACACCAAATAGTAAGGAGCTACTATGGCCGAACCAGTACATGAAAAAATCAAACGATCACTCCAAGCTGCCGAAGGTCTGTATCATCGCCTTGTGCTACTTGTAGGTGAGACAGGTTCCGGCAAGACCGATGTTCTTAGAGAGGTCGCCAATGAGTTCGCTTCGTCTGTCGTCAATGTCAATTTGACTCTTTCCAGAGAATTGCTTGAACTGTCAGCAAGGCAACGATCGCTTCGGTTGCCGGGCATCCTTGATCAAATAGTGAGCCAGTCACAATCACCCGTGATACTGGATAATCTTGAGATTCTTTTTGACAAGGACCTCCAACAGGACCCTTTGCGCCTGCTACAGTCGATTTCAAGAAACCGATCCGTAGTCGCTTCTTGGAATGGGACCTCCCATTCGGGGAAACTTTTATACGCCGAACATGGACATCCCGAGTACCGCTGCTATGACTCGGTTGATGCGCTGATCGTAAGTATGGATGGCACGGCAACGATCGACTCGGCAATAAATAAAAAAGAATCAGAACAAGCATGAAATACGGAGATCTTATTCAATTCGACCCGATTGAATCGGTCGTTCAGTTACGTGACGCGGA
>OHSJ01000767.1_pt1 | contig 11935 bp, 8 predicted proteins | sample 1578561 | NCBI WGS metagenome assembly OHSJ01 (sample SAMEA3879571, study PRJEB24766) | human gut metagenome | biome: human-associated habitat; feature: feces | place: USA | collected 1985/1987 | reverse complement strand
ACCGTTGGAGGATATCCAGATATTCTTCCTCAGGTATCTGAAACCCGATGGATTTCGCTTTTGATCGGAGGCGCTGAGGAACCGTTGAAGGCGAAACGGGATCTTCGCCTCACGACACGGCGCGGTATCAGGTATTTCACCGGAGTTTTGATGCGGAGGTGTCCGGAATTGAAAAAATTTCCGGTCCGGGAACTGACGCCGGAACATGGCACTCATTTTCAGGAGGTTATGTTTGCATCCCACAGGCAGCGTTACAAGGGCCGGGCGGTGATGAGGATTTGATGGAGAGGGGAATTTCGTAAGGTCCCGGACCAGTAAAAAGGGAGGAATTCTGAATGTCTCCGTTCATGCTGTGCTTCGGCGGCTCCTGGCGGGATACGGGGCAGGGGGACGGCCTGTTCTATCCTCCCAATTAGCCGATGCGTTAGAGGTTGCTCCGGGAAAAAGCGGGATGGGGTGGTACAACCGCTTTGGAGAATAGAATGCAGATGCACGGAGACATACTGATGTTTCCTGTCACGCCAAATGGTTCAGGGATTTTTCCCTGCTTCAGCTGAAAATGAGGCATGAAGAAGTCCCCGGCTTATTCCCTGGGCAGGAAGTAGCCGCGCTGTTTTTCTGAGATGGGCATGTCCAGGCGTTCCATAACGGCCAGCATGTCTTCCCATACCTTGCGTTTTTCCCGCGGACTGTCTGATCTGAGCAGGTAGCTGGGATGGTAAGTGACGCGTACGGGAATGCCGTTAAGGTCGTGGAACCTGCCTCTCATGGAGCTGACGGAACCCTGTTCCCCCAACAGGCCTACGGCGGCGGTACCGCCCAGGGCTATAATCATTTTCGGCCGGATGACCCGGATTTCATGCATGATGATGGGCAGGCACGCTTCAATTTCTTCCGGCGTGGGGGCGCGGTTATTGGTTCGCTGGTTGGGCAGGGCCGGGCGGAATTTGACGATGTTGGAAATGTAAACCATGTCTCTGGAGAGCCCCATAGCCCTTAATATCTGGTTGAGTTTTTCCCCGGCACGGCCCACAAAGGGCTCCTGCTGCACTTCTTCATAATATCCGGGAGCTTCCCCGATGAGCATGAGTTTCGTATGGGGATTGCCCGTGGCAAAGACCATGGTGTCCCGCAGGGAGTTGAGTTCCCGCGCCGGTTTCCAGTTTTGCGCCAGATTACGGAGGTATTGCAGCTTGTCTTCCATTGTCCCTTCCGGGAGGGTAATGGCAGAGGCCGGTTCCCTGTTTTGCGGAAACAGCTCCGGCGGTTCCGGCTTTCCGGCAGGTGCGGAGACAGGAACGGCCGCCTGCAGGGGCGGCGGTTCCGGAGAAGCGGGTGCTGATGCGGCGGGACGGCCTCCCTGTCTGGAAGCCACGTACCATGTTCTGAGAACGTTTCTGGCTTCATCCGTCAGGCTCGTTCGCGTTGTTCCCTGCTGGATCAGGGAATCAAGATAATGGCGGAAAAGGCTGTTCGGTGTAGCGCTCATGGGAGGATAAAGCCAGATTAGTCCATAAGAGGCCGTCTGTCACGACGATTCGCAGGCTCCCCGGCCTTCATGGAACGCGCCTCTCCGGGAAATGACACGGTAAAAGATGGTATCTTTTGCAAGGGAGGGAGCAAATTGGAGCTTTCCGGTTCAGGAATGGAAATGCAGCCGGCGCTCTCACAATTTTACTTAGTTCACGTATGTCTTTTTCTGAAGAATTAAACGGTTTGATGGATTGTCCCACTCCCCTGGTGCGCCGTTTCATGGCGTTGCTGGAACCGGTTGACGACGCCCGCCTGGAGGCGATGGCGCAGGAGAGCCGGCGTCTGACGCGGCTGCATTTCGGCCGGACCATTCGCCTGTTCGCCCCCATTTACCTGTCCAACGAATGCATCAATAATTGCAAGTACTGCGGTTTTTCCCGGGATAATCCCATTATCCGCACCACGCTTACGGTGGATGAAGTGGTGCAGGAGGCCCGCTACCTGCACGGCCTGGGGCTGCGCAGCATCCTGCTGGTGGCCGGGGAGCATCCCAAGTTCGTTTCCGACGGGTATATGCAGGAATGCCTGGACGCCCTGCATTCTTTTATTCCGTCCCTGGGGCTGGAGATAGGGCCGTTGCCGGACGACCGCTATGCGGAGATCGTCCGTCACGGGGCGGAACAATTGGCCGTGTATCAGGAAACCTATAACCGGGAAGTGTATGAAACCCTGCATACGGCAGGGATGAAGAAAAATTTCAACTGGAGGCTGGACTGCCCGGAACGCGCCTACCAGGGCGGTTTCCGCCGCATTCAGATAGGAGCCCTGTTCGGGCTTTCGCCGTGGCGGCGGGAGGCCATGGCTCTTGCCGTCCATCTGGATTACCTGCAGAAGCATTGCTGGAAATCCGCGCTTTCCGTGGCGTTTCCGCGCATGCGTCCCTACGCCGGGAATTACGAGTATGAACCTGATCCGGACTTGATGCTGGATGACCGCCATTTTGTCCAGCTCATGGCCGCCCTGCGCATCTGCTTCCCCAAAATAGGCATGTCCATCAGCACCCGTGAGCCCGCGCCGATGAGAAATGCCCTGATGCATTTGGGCATGACCCACATGTCCGCCATTGCGCGCACGGAACCGGGGGGCTACACGGGCGTGGGAACGGCTGCCGCCCATTTGACGGTGCGGGGCAACCGGGTGGATCTTCCCGATGACCGAAAAGGGAATTGCAAGGCGACGGAGCAGTTTGAGATTTCCGACCAGCGCACACCGGAGCAGGTGGTCGGAGCCATACGGAATGCCGGGCTGGAACCTGTCTGGAAAGACTGGGATGCCGCTCTGGATGTAGTGTAGGAGAATCTTCTCCCGTCTCATTTCTCCGGAATGACATTCATATCACCGTGATGTTGTGATGGAGCATTGACGGCATGCTCCGGCTGTCATATTTCCGGTAGCGATGATTCGTTATTATTGGGGGAGGTTTTGGCCGTTCCTCCTGTTTGCGTTCGGCGTTGAGGCGGTGGAAAATCTGTTTACGGTATTGTTCGAATACCGCAACATGGATTTCGGGTTGCTTCCCCTCCTGAAAACGGCGTACGTTTTTGTGACGGAGTTTGCCGTCACCATGTGCTACTGGCTTATACCCTATGCCGTTTATTTGTGGATTCTGCCGCGCGGGAAGGCGGGAGGGAAGGCGGACAGGTGGCTCACCTCCGCGTGGTTTTTCCTGTTTGTGCTCGCCAATCTGTTTGAAGATGTGGCGGAAGCCTTTTTCTGGAACGAGTTTGAGGCAAGCTTTAATTTCATTGCGGTAGACTACCTGGTTTACACCAAGGAGGTCATCGGGAATATTTACGAGTCCTATCCCATCATCCCTATTCTGGGCGGCATTCTGGCGGCGTCCGTTCTGGCCGTCTGGGGAATGAAGAGGTTCCTGCTTCCCAGGAACGGGGCGGTTCCCGTCGGATGGAAACGAGGCTGTGTGGTGCTGTTCCTGCTGGCCTGCGTCACGGGGGGATATTGGCTGGTGGATATCAAGGATGCGGATGCCGTGAACAACCGTTATAATTCGGAAATGGCCAAGGATGGCCTTTACAGCCTGTTCAGCGCCTTTCTCAAGAATGAACTGGATTACCGCGCTTATTACCGGACGCTGCCGGATGCGGAAGCGGCGGCGTTTCTGGCCCGGGAGTTCACGGCGGATGACACGTCCGTGCCGGAGGCTTCGTCCGGCAGCGTAAAGAGGCAGGTGCGTCCTTCCGGGGGGGCTATCCGCCCGAATGTCGTGGTTGTGGTCATGGAGAGCATGGGAGCGGAATTTTTGAACGAGTGCCGGGAAGACGGGGCTGACGTCACTCCGTGCCTGAGCCGTCTGGGAAAGGAAGGCATTTTTTTCCCGAATACTTATGCCACGGGCACCCGTTCCGTACGCGGGCTGGAAGCAATCAGCACATCCCTGCCGCCGCTTCCCGGCATGTCCATCCTTCGCCAGGAAGGAAATGAGCATTTGCAGACCATAGGTTCCATATTCAGGGACAAGGGATATGATCTCAAATGGATTTACGGCGGCTACGGGTATTTTGACAACATGAATTATTTTTTCGGGAACAACGGGTTTCAGGTTCTGGACCGTCATTCCATGGATGATTCCGAGGTGACCCATTCCACTATTTGGGGCGTTTGCGATGAAGATTTGTTCCGCCGCGCCGTACGGGAGGCGGATGAATCCTGCGGACGCGGCAAGCCGTTTTTGCAGGTGGTGTTTACCACGTCCAACCACCGCCCCTACACGTATCCGGAAGGGCGCATTGACATTCCTTCCCACACGGGGCGCATGGGGGCCGTGAAATACGCGGATTATGCGGTAGGCGCCTTTGTGGAGGAGGCCAGAACCAAACCCTGGTTTGACAACACGCTGTTCGTGTTCGTAGGAGACCACGGCGCCGGGAGCGCGGGAAAGCAGGCCCTCAATCCGGAAACGCACCGCATTTTTTCCATTTTCTACGCTCCGGCTCTGCTGAAGCCGGAACGGCGGGACACTCCCGTGAGCCAGATTGACGTGCTGCCCACCCTGCTGGGGCTGTTGAACTGGCCGTATGATGCGGCCTTTTATGGAAAGGATGCCTTGAAGCCTTCCTATCAGTCCCGGTATTTTGTGAGCAATTACCAATATATCGGCTATTTAAAGGGGAAAGACATGGTAGTGCTCAAACCCCAGCGCGGAGTGGAATTTTTCCGGGACGGAGAGGCCGTTGAGCCGGATGGGCGGATGAAAGAGCTGGAAAGGGAAGCGGTTTATTACTATCAGCACGCTTCCGGCTGGCGCACCAGTTTGAAGGAATAAGGCCCCCGCAAGGTGCGGAGGCCGTGATTTTGGCGGCCTCCGCCCGCGCACGGAAAATGCGTTCAGGATTTGCTTCCGTCCCTGTAATCCTGGAGAGCGTCCCAATGGAACGTGAAGTGCTTCTGCATGTGCAGCCCGTTGGCGAGAATGAACATGAGGGAAATGCGGAATTCGTTATTGTTCAATCCTTCCAGCTCTTTTTTGTCAATTTTCATGGAGAATTTCCCACTCTTTTTTCCAAGGCGCCGGGAGAAGGAAACGGCGTCATAGTCCTGGTTGACCGCATAAGGAGGATCCTGGATGTAAACATTCAGAGCTTTGACGGTCTGGGGGCTTTTATAATTGCCGGAAACCAGAATCTGGTCTCCTTTAAAAGAAATGGCTACGTCCCCGACCTCCACTTCCGGCTTGCCTTCGTAGAATTGCTGGGCCGGGGTGACGGAAAACACTTCACAGGCATCCAGCAGGGCGCAGCTGGCCGGGGTCAGGAACGTGGGACTGGTCCCGAACGTGTAATTGCCCGAACCCATCAGGGCCGTGCCGTATTTTTTACCGTCCGAGGCGGTCTGATGGTTGTGCGGCAGATTAAGGCCGTGCCCCAATTCGTGGGCCATGCCTCCATACCATTTGGTCAGCAGCCTTCCTTCCCTTGTTTTCTGCCCTAGGTGTTTGATGTCGAAGGCCGGATAATCCAGGGCGAAACAGTTGCGCCCCATGCCGTAAAAGGGAACTCCGCCGGGATTGTCGGGGCCGTTCTTTTCGTCATTCCAGGTGGGCATGATGATAAGCGTGTGCTGGCTTTTTTTCCTGTCCGGATGGGCTTTGAAAAATTCGTCAAGTTCCTGGGCCGCTTTCCAGCCGCCTCCGTTTTCATAAGGATAATGGGCCGCCGGATTTTTGGCCTTGTATTCAATGATGTTCACGCGGCCTGGGGATTTGATGTCCAGGCCGAAGGAACGCGCGCCATAGCCATGCCGCTGCATTTCCTTGCCGTAAAACTGCTGGAGGTAAAGGAGCAGTTCGCTGAGGCGCCGTTCATAATCCGGAACGGGTTCCGTATCACTGCCCAGAAAATAAACGATATTGAGCTGACGGGCCGTTTTTTTCAGGGCAATCCGGTCTTTCAGGACGTCCGGAACGGTGACTTCCGCAAAGGATGTACCGGAGGCCGCTCCCAGAAAGAACAGAGAAAAAAATGCGGAGAGAAGTCGTTTCAACATACATGCCAAATTAGGAGCGTCATTTTTAAAGACAAGGAAATTTACTGTTCTCTCCGCCATTGGAGGAACCATCCCTGGGCCGGGAGGGAAATAACGGGGGGAAGAATCCGTCATGTGGCGGCCGATAAGTTCGGAATGGCTGAAAGATAGAGGTTGCGAAGGCAGTAAATATGTGACATTGTTTATTAAAGCATGCATTTCCAATCTCTATATTTATCTGCCGTGGCGGTAAGTGCCGTTTCTTTCGGGTGGGGGGCTCTGGATAAGCCTTCCGCCTCCAATTTGATCTGGTCTGATGAACCGGCCGTAGTTGTTTATCCGCAGGAAGACAAAAATTCCGAGGGCAGTTTTGGCAAGTACAGAAAGCCTGCCTCCGTCTGGGAAGCGGAGGGGTATCCCATTGGCAATGGCCGCGTTGGAGCCATGATTTTCAGCGCTCCCGGCCGCGAGCGGCTGGCCCTGAATGAAATCAGCCTTTGGTCCGGAGGAGCCAATCCGGGGGGAGGGTACGGTTACGGGCCTGATGCCGGAACGAACCAGTTCGGCAACTATCTTCCCTTTGGGGATTTGTTTGTGGACTTTAAAAAAGGCGACCAGCCGGCTTCCCTGTCTGTGGAAGATTTTACGCGCTCCCTGGATCTCCGGGACGGCATTCATAAAGTGAATTACAAGGCGGACGGCGTAACGTATGACCGGGAGGCATTCTCCAGCACGCCTGCCAACGTCCTGGTACTGAACTATAAAGCCAGCAACCCCGGCCAATTCAGCGCGGATTTTTCCGTTAACAGCCAGCTTGGAGCAGATATTTCCGCCAAGGGATCCGTCATCACCTGGAAGGGGATGTTGAAAAACGGCATGAATTATGAAGGCCGTGTTTTGATCCGTCCCAAAGGCGGTACGCTTTCTGCCTCGGGAGATAAAATTTCCGTGAAAAATGCGGATTCCTGCATGGTCGTCATCGCCATGGAGACGGATTACCTGATGGATTATAAAAAGGACTGGAAGGGTGAATCTCCCTCCAGGAAGCTGGACCGTTATGCGGCCAAAGCCGCTTCTGCGGATTATGCCGCCCTGAAACAGGCCCACATTTCCCAGTACAAGTCCATGTTTGACCGGGTGAAGGTCAACTTCGGAAAAACGGAGGAGGATGTAGCCAAGCTGCCTACGCCGAAGCGTCTGGAAGCCTATAAGAAAAATCCGGCAGATCCCAATCTGGAGGAAACCATGTTCCAGTTCGGCCGCTATCTGCTGCTGTCCAGTTCCCGGCCCGGTACGCTACCGGCCAACCTGCAAGGGTTGTGGAATGATTATGTCAAACCGCCGTGGGCCTGCGACTACCATAACAACATCAACGTCCAGATGGCGTATTGGGGGGCGGAACCCGCCAATCTTTCCGAATGCCATGAGGCCCTGGTCAATTATGTGGAGGCAATGGCCCCCGGCTGCCGGGACGCTTCCCAGGCGAACAAGGGGTTCAATACCAAGGACGGCAAACCCGTGCGCGGCTGGACGGTGCGCACCTCCCAGAATATCTTCGGTGGCAACGGCTGGCAGTGGAACATCCCCGGTGCGGCCTGGTATGCGCTGCATATATGGGAACATTATGCATTTACCGGTGATAGAAAGTATCTGGAAAAACAGGCGTATCCCCTGATGAAGGAAATCTGTCATTTCTGGGAAGACCATTTGAAGGAACTGGGAGCCGGGGGCGAAGGGTTCAAGACAAACGGCAAGGATCCGAGCGAAGAGGAGAAGAAGGATATGGCCGATGTGAAAGCTGGAACTCTGGTGGCTCCCAATGGCTGGTCTCCCGAACATGGGCCGCGTGAAGACGGTGTGATGCATGACCAGCAGCTCATTGCGGAGCTTTTCTCCAATACCATCAAAGCCGCCCGCATTCTGGGCAAGGACGCTGCCTGGGCCAAGAGCCTGGAGGGCAAGCTGAAAAGGCTGGCCGGCAACAAGATAGGCAAGGAAGGAAATCTTCAGGAATGGATGATTGACCGCATTCCCAAGACGGACCACCGCCATACGTCCCACCTTTTTGCTGTTTTCCCCGGCAACCAGATCAGCAAGCTCAAGACGCCCAAGCTGGCGGAAGCCGCCCGCCTTTCCCTAGAATGGCGCGGCACGACCGGAGACAGCCGCCGTTCCTGGACGTGGCCGTGGCGCACGGCTCTGTGGGCCCGCCTGGGCGAGGGGGACAAGGCTCATGAAATGGTTCAGGGACTCTTGAAATTCAACACTTTGCCGAATATGCTGACTACTCATCCCCCTATGCAGATGGACGGCAACTTCGGCATTGTAGGCGGCATTTGTGAAATGTTGGTGCAATCCCATGCCGGGGGCCTAGACATCATGCCCTCTCCCGTGGAAGCGTGGCCTGAAGGCTCCGTGAAGGGGCTGAAAGCCCGGGGAAACGTCACGGTGGATTTTTCCTGGAAGGACGGCAAGGTAAGCAATGTGAAGTTGTATTCCGCCCAACCCAAGGTGTTGCCCGTGCGCGTCAACGGGAAGATGACCCGCATGAAAACCCTGCCGCTGAAATCGGAAGCGGAATCTTCGCAGCCCGCAGCCAGGTAAAAGAGGAAATCCATGATCCGGTTTTAATTCCGGAACGCAACATAATCATGGCTTCCGGTCCTTTCGTAAGGGCTGGAAGCCTTTTTTATCCCGGACCTTTGCGGGAGGAACGGTGTTTGTTTCAAAGGATGAGCATGCTGAACGGCGCGTTCTGAAAGAAGGAATGCCTCTCCGGATAGAAAGGTTGGGCAGGGGGGGGAAAGGTCTTCCGCTTCCCGCCTTGAGGAAAGAAGGGGGTCGCTCTCATTTCTTTTCCATTTGCCCGAGAAGGGAGCAAATGGCGCAGGAATGGAGAGAGCACAGGTCATCGTGGATTTGAAGCAAAGCCTGGTGGTGCCAGGCTTTCGCAAGAAAGGCTTGTGCATCCGGCCTGCCGCCCAGCAGGGATTGGTGGACGGAGAGAACTTTTGTTCCCGCCTGTCCGGCCCGAAGGGAAAGATAATGTTTCCATGCATGTGCGTCATCTTTCATCGGAAGAAGGTGGTTGATGATAAAGTCCAAGATTCTATCCCGGCCCATCAGGGCCATGGGGCGGGGAGAGGGTGAGGAAGGAAGCGTTACATGGGTGCTCCAGTAGGGGTGTGTAAGGGAGGAGAGGTACTCGGTCAGTTTTTCCGTATGTCTGGCAACGCAAAGACGCTTAAACGTATCAAAGTCTGCTGCGATGACGGACAGCGCCCCTACGCATGGTTGGCCGGCCTGCTGCCGGAAAATGTCCAGGGGAAGGAGCGGTCCGGCGCCAGTTCAAATTGTTCCCGCAGGGGCCACCATTGAGCCCAGAGTTTTTTGTGCAGATCTACGGCTTCCGGTGTGCAGGAGGCTGGCAATACTGGAAGGAGGAATCCCGCCGTACCGAAGAGCAGGGCTTCCGGGCAGTTCCGGATGGAGCGCAGGGGGGCCCGCAGGGCCAGGTGGCGCATGGCGGTTTTGTTGGCGTGATAGCCCAGCGTTTCCGCCAGGTTTTCAAAAAGGGTTTGTTCCTCTCCTGCGTATTTGGCGCGTTCCGCATGGCGGCGGTGCTTGTTCCGGAACCTGTAGGCTGCTGCTGATTGAAGGAGTGTTTCCAGAAACTCCGGAGCCATGGATGCCAGCAGTCCGGAGTGTCGGCAGTGGCGTATCGGGGCGCTGCCGGAAGGGGATGTTCCTGACCGCGCCAGCGCAGCGGGGGGAATGATAGCCAGAGGAACGCGTTCATGCCTGGCATTGCGGGTGAACCATTTCCTGCGGCTGGGCGTGCAGGCGAGGTGCAGGATGACGCCATTAAACCCCGGGTTGGAACCGTGCCCGTGGCGTTCCCAGTCTTCCGGCGCGGGATCCAGTTCGATATCTCCCGATTGCGGGACGCCATTAATGCATATCTTGGCGTTTAGAAAGTCCGGCCCGGCAGATTTATTCCAGTTCCCGAAATCCAGGATGTGAACGTCCCTGCCTGAATCATCCGTAAAAGAGGTCCCAAATACTCCTTCCAGCAGAAGAAGCTGAAGAGTCCGCTCGTCCGGAAGGGCGGAATGATTGGAAACGGAATGTTCCCTGACGGCGGCCGGCCCTTCTTCCCTTGCTGCGGAAAGGGCTTCCTCATACAGGGAGGCCATGGAGCGCAGGTCCATGTGGAGGGGAGGTATTTTTATTGATCTTTCTGCCGTTCCAATTCTTCTTTCAGGCAGTCGGTTACGTTGCGGAATTTTTCTTCGTTCTCTTCGCTCATTTCGCTCAGGGTCAAATGGGAGTTGAGAACGTGGAGAGTTTGCTCCTTGGCATCCAAGTGAACGGAAGGGGCATTTTCAGTACCCAGGGCGGCACGTATCTGCTCTACTTTTCCCCTCCAGGGGGCTGTGGGCGGTTCAATGCTGAGCAGGGCGTCCAGCCCCAGGCTTTCCAGGGCGCTCAGGCAGCGTTCGCTCGGGGAAGCGATTTGGACGGATCCCCCGATGGGAAGCAGCCGTCGGGACAGGCCCGCAAGAGTGCCCATGAAGGTGGAGTCAATGCCGGAGCAAGTTTCCAGATCAATGACGATCAGACGCCCTCCGGAAGCGATGTAATCGTCCCCCAGGGATTTGACAGTCGGACTATTGGCAAAACTTCCGCGTCCGGAACACCGGACCCAAAGAAATTCATCAAAAAGGCCGAAAAGGATGGAAGAATTGTTATTCACGTCGTTAGAAAATGGAAACCATATGAATAACAAGAGAAACCTCTGCGGTCAAGTCAGGATTTAATTTGCGCGCCGCCGGAAGAAGGTTCGTTTTCTCGCATGCAGAACCTTTTCCCGCGGCGCTCTTTTCGTTATTCGGAGGGATGCCTCAGGAGTTCTTGGTGCCTTCCCCCGTACCGGGCAGGAAACGGTAATAGGTTTCCAGCATCAGCGTTGCCAGGCACTGGCGGTAGATGTTTTCAGATTTATTGCTCATGCCGGAAACGTATCCTACGTCATTTTTCCGGAAACTGCCGTCCGCATTCTGGCCGCTGAGCACGGCGTCCCGGAATGCTTTGTTGTAAGAGGTCCATACGTCTCCTCCGCGGTTCATGGCAGCCTGCACGCAGTAGTAATGCATGTAGAGATTACTCTTGACATTTTCCGTGCCGCTTCCCTGGCCCCACTGGAGGGTCTTGACGTTGTTCTTAATCCAGTCCAATCCCTTGCGGGCTGCACCGCCGGAGCCGTCGCCCGTCATTTGCAGAGAAAGCACGCCTACGCCTACCAGGGAGGAACGGGGCATATTACCGTTTTCCTTATAGGAAAATTTGCCGTCCGGCATGACGTTCTTGCGCACGTAGCTTGAGGCCTTGCGCAGCGTAGAGCGGATTTCCCCTTTGGTAGGCTTGATGCCGCCGTGTTCGGCAGCCTTGAGAGCCTGCACGTTCCACCCGGTGACGGAAAGGTCGATGTCCGGATTAATCTTGTTGTTGTAGCTGTAGCCCCAGCCCCCGTTGGGACACTGGGCGTCAATAATCCTGTCCACGGCTTTTACGACGACCTTTTCCAGATTGGAGATGGAGGGGATGTCCATCTGTTTGCAGAAGGTATAGGCTTCGCACAGGGCATAGGTGGCTACCGCGTGGTCATAACAGATTTCCTTCAGGGCGGGCTGTTCCGAAAGGACGGGGTTTTTCATGCCTAAGTCCACCAGGAAGGAAATGCCTTTCAGGACGTTTTCTCCGAATTCCTCGGAAAGAGGGGTTTCACAGTGGGCCAGGTAGGCCAGCAGGGAAATGCCGGTCATGGAAGCGCGGAATTGCCCTTCACCCCAGGAGCCGTTGCCGTTCTGCTGTTTTTTCAGCCAGCGGAGGGATTTGACTACGGCTTCCTCGCACTGCG
>OHSJ01000761.1_pt1 | contig 12009 bp, 8 predicted proteins | sample 1578561 | NCBI WGS metagenome assembly OHSJ01 (sample SAMEA3879571, study PRJEB24766) | human gut metagenome | biome: human-associated habitat; feature: feces | place: USA | collected 1985/1987 | reverse complement strand
AGTTCAAAGGTCAGGGAGGCGTCGTTCAGCTGCAATTTTTCCAGCGCGTCCTTCAGGTCGGGGTACTTGGCACCGTCGGCGGGGTAGATGCCGCAGAACACCATGGGCTTGACCTGACGGTAGCCGGGCAGGGCCTCCGGGGTGGGGTTGTTGGCCAGCGTGACGGTATCGCCCACGCGGGTGTCCTGCACGGTCTTGATGCTGGCGGTCAGGTAGCCGACCTCGCCGGCCTGCAGCTGGCTGCAGGGGGTCAGGCTGGTGGCACCCATGTGGCCCACCTCCACCAGCGTGAACTGGGCCCCGGTGGCCATCAGGCGGATGGTGTCGCCGGGCTTGACGGTGCCCTCAAACACGCGGATATAGACGATGACGCCCTTGTAGCTGTCGTAGATGCTGTCAAAGATCAGGGCCTTGAGGGGAGCGTCCGGGTCACCGGTGGGGGCGGGGATATCGCTGACCACACGCTCCAGCACCTGATCGACGTTCAGGCCAGTCTTGGCGGAGACGCGGGGCGCGTCCATGCAGGGCAGGCCGATCACGTCCTCCACCTCCTGCGCCACCTCGTCCGGGTGGGCGCTGGGCAGGTCGATCTTGTTCAGGATGGGCACCAGCTCCAGATCATGCTCCAGTGCCATGTAGGTGTTGGCCAGGGTCTGGGCCTCCACGCCCTGGGTGGCGTCCACCACCAGGATGGCACCCTCACAGGCAGCCAGGCTGCGGCTGACTTCGTACTGAAAGTCAACGTGGCCCGGCGTGTCGATCAGGTTGAACTCGTATTCCTTGCCGTCATCGGCGTGGTAGTGCATGGTAACGGCGCGGGCTTTGATGGTAATGCCGCGCTCGCGTTCCAGCTCCATGTCGTCCAGAATCTGGTCCTCCATGGTGCGCTTGTCCACGCTGTCGGTCAGCTCCAGAATACGGTCCGACAGTGTGGACTTGCCGTGGTCAATGTGGGCAATGATACAAAAGTTGCGAATATTGTCGCGTGCCATCAGGTTTCCTCCAAATCGTTCCAGATACGCACCGGCGCGCCGTCCCGCAGGTAAACACGGGGAACCCGGCGGCTGATGCCGCAGATAATTTCATAGTTGATGGTGCCGGTCTTAGCTGCAATGCTGTCGGCGGTATCTGCGCCGATCGCAGCGTTTTCAGGGCCGAATAGCGTTACTTCATCATTCATTTTAACATCGGGGATGTCGGTCACATCCACCAGGGTCTGATCCATGCACACCCGGCCGATTATCGGGGCGGGCTTTCCGCGGATGCTCATAACCCCCGCATTGGGGTTGCCATTGCTGCCGGAAAGCGCGCGGGGGTAGCCGTCCGCATAGCCAACGCATACGGTGGCAACCTTGCGGGGTGTGTTGGCTGTGTAGGTGCGGCCATAGCTCACGCTCTCGCCGGGTAAAAGGTCCTTTACAAATTCCACAACACTTTTCAGCGTCATGGTGGGGCGCAGGCCGTCAAAATGCACTTCCGGGCTGGGGTCCAGCCCATACAGGATAATGCCTGCGCGGGTCAGGCTGTGGTGCCATTCCGGGTAGCGCATTTGTGCGGCAGAGTTGGCGCAGTGGATGGTGTGCAGGGCAATGCCGTCCGCCTGCAGCCGCTGCACGGTGCGCTCAAACAGGGCGTGCTGGGCTTGGGTGTAGGCTTCGTTTTCCGGCGTGGTGCTGTCTGCCACGGCAAAATGCTGGAAAATACCGCTGAAGTGCAGCTTGGGCAGGGCGGCGCAGCGCTCCATGGCAGCGATTGCCGCCTCAAAGTCAGAACGCACGCTGAACCCAATGCGTCCCATACCGGTATCAACCTTAAAGTGGCAGTGTACCTCCACGCCGGCGTTTTGGGCGGCAGCGGAAAGCGCCTTGGCATACTCTTCGGAATAGACGGTCTGGGTAATGCAGTTGAACACCAGCTGATCCACCTGCAGCGGGTCGGTGTAGCCCAGAATCAAGATGGGTTTACTGATCCCGTGGCGGCGCAGGTGCCGCGCTTCGGCCAGGCAGCTGACCGCAAAAGCGGCTGCACCGTTTTCTTCCAGCCAGGGCCCGGCCACAGCGGCGCCGTGGCCGTAAGCGTCCGCCTTGACAACGCAGCACACCGGCGCGCCCACCGTCTTTTTGATCAGTGCCAGGTTGCTCTGCATAGCATCCAGATCAACCAATGCCCAACAATGCTTTTCGTACAGTTCGTTCGTCATTGCAATCCACCCCATTTCGATACAAAACACAACGGGGAATCTAGCCCCGCGTGCGCCCGGTATGCAGCGGCCGCCAGCCGTCAATGCCGCTTTGCTGCAAAGCGTGCAGTGTTTTCTGACGGAAAGCCGGGTCGTCCCGGCTCATCTGCTGCACAAACAATTTGGTCTGTTCGCGCACTGTGGCGCCATCAGCCGGGCAGCGGCTTTTGATGATGGGCAGCCCGGCGTGGTATACCGCGCTTTTTACTTCGCTTTCGGTGGCAAAGATCATTGGCCGGATCAGCGTAATGTTGCGCTGGTCCAGATAGGTCACGGGCGAAAAACACCCAATACGGCCTTCCCGCCAAAGGTTCATGTAAAAAGTCTCCACGGCATCATCCAGGTGGTGCCCCAGCGCCACTTTGTTGCAGCCAAGTTCCTGCGCGGCAGCGTGCAGTGCCCCGCGCCGCATTTTGGCACACAGCGCGCAGGGGTTCGGCTCTTTGCGGTAATCAAATACCACGGGGCCGATATCCGTGCGCCGTATTTCGTAAGGAATGCCTTCCTGCGCAAACAGGTCCGCAAGTGGCTGGTAGTCGGCTTCCACCCCGCCAAAGCGCGGGTCCAGCGTGACCGCCATGACCTCAAACGGAACGCCGAGATACCGCCGCAGGTGTCCCAGCGCCACGGTCAGCGCAACGCTGTCCTTCCCGCCGGAAACACCAACGCATACCCGGTCGCCCGGTGCGATCATCTCGTAATCCTGCACTGCCTTGCGCAGCAGACCCTCCAAGCGCTGCATGCCCGTTCCACCTTACCTTTATACACTCTAAGACGATACTATAAACATCGCTATTATAGCACATCCTGCTGCCCAATGCCAACAGCCGCAGCCAAATCGGAAGAATTTTATCAAAGCACCGCACAGGAGCTGCAAAAACAAAGCCGCGCCCGCGCCGCAGTTTGGCTGGCAAAGCAGGGCAGGGGAGAAAACCGGAAACCAGCAGACTGCACAAAGCGGGCAGAACACTTTGCTGCAGGGTACACAAAAACAAGTGCAAAAGGCAAAACAGTAAAATGCCGTTTGCGAAAACGTTAGAAAACAAGAGAAAACACAAGAAAACAAGAGCTACACGAGAATAAAATGATTTTATTTGCAAAATCCCTTGACGAAACAGCGCGTATTTGCTAAAATCATACTTGCGCGAAATCAGCGCAGTGCCGTGCTGTGCATTGCGCTTTGAATAAACCGAAATGATTCGGATGCGTCACTATAAAGTATGGAGGATTCAAATCATGAGCACTACTCTCGCTAAGCCCGCTGAGATGGTCGACCGCAAGTGGTATGTTATTGATGCTGCCGGCAAACCGCTCGGCCGCGTTGCTGCCCAGGCCGCTGTCCTGCTGCGTGGTAAGAACAAGACTACCTTTACCCCCAATGTTGACTGCGGTGACCATGTCATCGTGATTAACTGCGACGAAGCTGTTCTGACTGGCAAGAAGCTGGAAAAGAAGTATCATCGCACCCATTCTGGCTGGATCGGCGGCCTGAAGGAAACCCAGTATAAGACCTTGATGGCTGAAGCCAGCGATAAGGCTATGACCTACGCTGTTAAGGGCATGGTTCCTTCCAACACCTTGGGCGCTAAGGCTATGACCCGCCTGCACTGCTACAAGACTGCTGAGCATGCACATGCTGCCCAGAAGCCCGAAGTTGTGGAATTTTGATAAGGAGGCAATAGAAGATGTACGAAACTAAACAGTATTTCTACGGCACTGGCCGTCGTAAGCATTCCGTTGCCCGCGTCCGCGTCTACAATGGCACCGGCAAGATTACCATCAACAATCGTGATATCGACGATTACTTTGGCCTGGAAACCCTGAAGCTGATGGTCCGCAGCCCGCTGGCTCTGACCAACACCGATGGCAAGTTCGACATCGTGATTAACGTTGTCGGCGGCGGTACTTCCGGCCAGGCTGGCGCTATCCGCCACGGCCTGTCCCGCGCTCTGCTGCAGTTCGACCCCGAGCTGCGCAGCACCCTGAAGAAGGCTGGCTTCCTGACCCGCGATCCTCGTATGAAGGAACGTAAGAAGTACGGCCTCAAAGCTGCTCGTCGCGCACCGCAGTTCAGCAAGCGCTGATTTATTCAATCCGATTCTTATTATGTCGGCTCATTTTGGGCCGACATTTTTTATGACGTGTTTTCTGTTACAGTCAGGAACATAGTGCCTGCCCGTTCAGGCGGTTGGACTTGATGTGGAAGGGGAACTTATGTTATCAACAAAAACAAAAGAGCATATCCGGCGCCGTGCCGCGCTTTGGTTGCCGCGGTGGGGAACTCTGCTGGCAAGCCTGGGGGCGCTGGCGGGCTGTGTGGCCTTCACCGGCAGCCAGCTGCATGTGGTTAAAATTACCGATACCCACGGTGCACAGGGCATGGCTATCACCTCGGCGCATGATATCAAAACGCTGATGCAGCAAGCCGGCATTGCGGCACCCGATACCGAGGACGAGCTGGAAATTACCGAGAATGCAGGCCTTGACCAGATCCACATCCTGCGCGCTTACACCGTGCCTGTCACGGTGGACGGCGGTGTGCAGGAGGTTGTGGTGACCGGCGGCACCGTGGGAGATGTTCTGGCGGAAGCCGGCATTACCCTTGGCCCAGATGACTGGATTGAGCCTGCGCTGGATACCCCGGCCCAGGAAAACACCATGGTGACCATCCAGCGGGTGCGCTATGAAGAATACACTCAGGACGAAGTGATTCCCACTGAGACCCAGTATGTGGAAACCAGCCTGTTCTACCGCAAACAGAGCAAAGAACAGCTGATCCGGCAGGGCAGCGACGGCCTGTGCAGCGTGAGCTACCGGGAAACCTATGTGGATGGCGAACTGACTGACACAACAGAAACGAACCGCGAAACTGTGATAGAAATGGTGCCCACCATTATAAAACACTATGACGAGCAGGCACCTGTCAGCTCCTTCGTGGGCCCCGAGATCGTGGACGGCAAACCATGCGAGGGCATTGCGGCGACTTATACCGCACAGCGTTCCACCGGGTATTCGGCATCGCCGACGGCAAAAGGATCTTCGGGGCGGCGGCTGACCTATGGTACGGTGGCGGTCAACCCCAATGTGATTCCCTATGGCAGCCTGATGTATATTACCTCCGCAGACGGCCGGTTTGTGTACGGTTATGCTTATGCGGCAGATACCGGCACAGCCATGATGACGGGGAGCGCATTTATTGACCTGTATTACGAGACTTACTCCGAAAGCGTTGATAATGCAGCGATTGCCGTGAATGTGTATGTGCTGGACAGCGATACCGCAGCCAAGTATAAAGAAGAAAACGACGCCATTTTAGAGGCAGATAATACGCCCGGATTATAAAAATAAACAGCAGACAAAAAAGCGCCTGCCGCACGTTGCTGTGCGGCGGGCGTTTTGCATAACACCTGATATAAAATTTTATGCAGTACGCGGCAGCGGTTATCTGCTATAATACAAGCAAAACAGGTGTATCGGAAAACAGAGAAACGGGCTGTATTTTCAGCTTTTAAGATACACCCCAAGGGAGTAGAAACATGAATACAAACAACAAACACCCCCATTTTTCCCGCATGGTGCTGCATAACGGGGAAGAACGCGTAAAACGCATCTTTCGTGACCAGCTGGCCGAGTTGGCCGGCCTGCTGGAAGTGGGCATTTCGCTGCTGGTTGTGGTGGCGTTGATGCTGGCGGTGGTGCCGCTGATCAAAATGTTGCCCGGCCTGCTGGTGGATACCAATGAAGTGGAAATCAGCCTGTTTTTGCAGCGCGCGCTGGATATCGTCATCGGCATCGAGTTCATCAAGATGCTTGCCAAGCACAGCCCCGGCAGTGCGCTGGAAGTGCTGCTGTATGCCATTGCCCGCCATATGATCGTTGGGCATGAATCGGCAGTGGAAAACTTTATCAGCGTGGCATCCATTGCGCTCATCTTCTTTGTGCGCAAGTTCCTGTTTGTTCCGGCGTTTGGTGCAACCATGCCCGGCGGTCGCAAGGCACCGGATATTGAGAAGATGGAAAAACAGGATACGGCAGGGGAGAGCGAAGAATAAGCCACTGCGCTGTAAAAACAAAAATCAGCCAAAACAAAAGCTCCGCAGCTGGGCATTTGCCTTTGCTGCGGAGTTTTTTGGCATATTATGTAAATTTAAGCTGTTTCAGGGATAAAACGCCATCAGAACAACCCGGTAATGCGGCCTTCTGCGTCCACATCAATATCCATGGCGGCGGGGTGCTTGGGAAGGCCGGGCATCGTCATAATGCTGCCGCAGATGACGACCACAAACCCAGCACCGGCGGAAAGGCGCACTTCGCGTACATTCATTTTAAAGCCGGTGGGGGCGCCGGTCAGCTTGGCGTTATCGCTGAAAGAATACTGCGTTTTGGCAATGCAGACAGGCAGCTCGCCGTAGCCCATGGCGGCCAGGTCGTCCAGCATCTTCTTGGCGGCGGGAGTGTAAGTCACGCCGTCAGCACGGTAGATTTTTTTGGCAACTGCTTCGATCTTCTCCGGCAGCGAAGCGCCCAGATCGTAGGTGTACTGGATGGGCTGGGGGGCTTCCGGCATGATGGAAAGAACGGTCTCGGCCAGGGCTTTGCCGCCCTCGCCGCCCTTGGCGAACACTTCGGACAGGGCGCACTTGACGCCCGCCTTGGCGCATACTTCCTCGATTACGGCCATCTCTTCCGGCGTGTCGGTGGGGAAAGCGTTGATGGCAACGCAGACGGGTAGGCCAAAGCCGTTTTTGATGTTGTCAATGTGGCGCTCCAGATTGGCGGCACCCTTGCGGACGGCTTCCACATTGGGCTTGTTCAGGTCCGGCTTGGCAACGCCGCCGTGGGATTTCAGCGCGCGTACCGTCGCCACCAGCACCAGCGCACGGACGGTGGCAACCAGAACCACCGCAGAGGGGTGCAGGTCCGCCATGCGGCACTTGATATCCACGAACTTTTCAGCGCCCAGGTCGGCACCAAAGCCTGCTTCAGTCACAACGTAATCGGCCAGCTTCAGGCTCAGTTTGGTGGCAGTCACGCTGTTGCAGCCGTGGGCAATGTTGGCAAAGGGACCGCCGTGGATGATGGCGGGGTTGTTTTCCAGCGTCTGGACCAGGTTGGGGTCAATGGCATCTTTCAGCAAAGCCGCCATTGCGCCTGCTGCGCCGATCTGCCCCGCAGTGACCGGCTGGCCATCGTAAGTATAAGCACACACGATGCGGCTCAGGCGGTCTTTCAGGTCGGCCAGGTCGGTGGCCAGGCAGAAGATCGCCATGACCTCGCTGGCAACGGTGATGTCAAAGCCGTCCTCACGCGGGGTGCCGTTCACCTTGCCGCCCAGGCCGTCCACAATAAAGCGCAGCTGGCGGTCATTCATGTCCATGCAACGCTTCCAGGCGATGCGGCGGGGGTCAATGTTCAGCGGGTTGCCCTGCTGGATGGAGTTGTCGATCATGGCAGCCAACAGGTTGTTTGCGGTGCCAATGGCGTGAATATCGCCGGTAAAGTGCAGGTTGATATCTTCCATGGGCACAACCTGGGCGTAACCGCCGCCCGCAGCGCCGCCCTTTACACCGAACACGGGCCCAAGGGAGGGCTCACGCAGGCAGAGCATCGTCTTTTTACCCATGGCGTTCAGGGCGTCCGCCAGGCCAACACTGGTGGTGGTTTTGCCCTCGCCAGCAGGGGTGGGGCTGATGGCGGTCATCAGGATCAGCTTGCCGTCTGGGCGGTCACTGTGGATCAGCTTGTGGTTGATCTTGGCTTTGTAACGGCCATAAGGAATCAGGTCCTCGTCCGTAAGGCCCAGTTTTTCAGCTACTTTGGCAATGGGCAGCATTTTGGCTGCCTGTGCAATTACAATGTCGCTCAGCATGTGGCATTCCTCCGTTTACAAAAAATAAAGGGCTGCGTACACCATACATCAGTGTATGCAGCCCAGACGGTCGGCTTAATGCAGGGAATAGCCCGCTTCCCCGGTGGTCATACCCACCAGATTCCGTCAGTCAGCGGCCCTGCGTTATTGTTACTGTATCACACCGGCACACAGTTTGTCAAGCCAATTTTTGGCGGATACAAACAGAATAAAAAACAACGGATCAGCGCTTGCTGCTCTTGCGCCACAGGCCCATCTTTTCGGCGTCGGCAATCAGCTGCTCACGGAAATCTGGGTGGGCAATGTTGATCAGGGCTTCGGCACGCTCCCAGGCGGTCAGGCCCTTCAGGCGGGCAACGCCGTACTCGGTCACCAGATAATCGGTGTTGGCGCGGGTATCGGTCACAACACTGCCGGGGTGCAGCGTGGGACGGATGCGGCTTTCGTTTTGGCCGGTCTTTTTGTTAAAGAAGGTGGAGGACAGGCAGATGAAGCTCTTGCCACCCTTGGAAAGATAGGCGCCCAGCACAAAGTCCAGCTGGCCGCCTGCACCGGAAATGGCACGGGTGCCGCTGCTTTCGGCGTTCACCTGGCCATACAGGTCAACGTCAATGGCGTTGTTGATGGAGATAAAGTTATCCAGGCTGCTGATCACCCGCACATCGTTGGTGTAATCAACGGGTGCAGACATACACTCCGGATTGTTATCCAGGTAGTCGTACATCTTTTGGGTGCCGGCACCGAACGCATAGACCTGGCGGCCGTTGTCAATGTTCTTACAGCGGCCGGTAATGCGGCCAGCCTTTGCCATATCTACAAAAGAGTCCACATACATCTCGGTATGTACGCCCAAATCTTTCAGGTCGCTCTCGGCAATCATGGCGCCGATGGCGTTGGGCATGCCGCCGATGCCAAGCTGCAGGCAGGCGCCGTTGGGGATGCGGTCCACCACCAGGCGGGCAACAGCCTGGTCAACTTCGGTGGGGGCACCGCCGCCGCCCAGCTGGTCGATCGGCGGGTTGTCACCCTCGATAATGCCGTCAACCTGGGAAATGTGCAGGCAGTTGTCGTAGCCGCCCAGGCAGACCGGCATGTTCTTGTTCACTTCCACAAACACCTTGTCGGCCTTGCGGGCAGCATCGGCCAGATGGCTGGCGCAGGGGCCGAGGTTGAAGTAGCCGTGGCTATCCATGGGGGCAACCACAAACACCGCAATGTTCAGCGGGTCGGGGCTTTCGCGGTAGTAGCGCGGCAGCTCGGAGTAGCGCAGGGGAGAATAGTAAGCGTAACCGGCGGCAACGGCCTTGCGCTCAATGCCGCCCATATGCCAGCTGTTCCAGCAGAAGTGCTCTGCCTGATTTTCAATCTTGAAGATTTCCGGCACATGGCACAGGATGCCGCCGCGGAATTTAATCCCGTGCAGCTCCGGCAGGCGCTTGGCCAAAGCAGCGTCAAAGCTGACAGGGGTGCCGATGGCCCAGCCGTAATCGACCCAATCGTCATCCTTGACCAAAGCGGCAACGCGGTCGGCCGTTGTCAGTTTCTGTGCATAAACAGTGTTAAAATCCATTTCTACAAACAGCTCCTTTGTTCATTCCGCAAAAACTGCTTATGCAATCTTTGCGGATTTGCTTACCTATTTATATAATGTTTATGGGGCGGTACGCTGCTCTGGCGGTACGCACAGTGCGGATGCCTGAAAATCAGCCGCCCGGTGGCGTGGCGCGCTGCCCGCAGCGGGGGAGCCCCGCCGGAAGAATGGCGGCACAGCACCACAACCATTGATATTATTTTAACATTATATTGGCGCTTGTCAACCAATAAAGTTCATTTTTTGCCCCCAAAACGTGCAAATCGGGTGGATTTTGTACATTCCACTGAAACAGCCCAGAAACTTTTGTCGGATTTTTAACAGATAAGCCATTGACAAAAGCTTAACAAAAGTGTAAAACTATAAGTGTGAGCTAAGCGGAACCCTGAAATAGGAGCCGGAGTTCACTTGCGGCACCAGGCAGGCGGTACGGTCTGCGGCGGGGGTTAAGGCCCGCCCATTAAACGCGCGGCGCGCATGGTGCTTTTATTTCCGCCCAGGACTGTTAGATTTTTAACAGCTTTGGCACTGCAGAGGAACTAAAGATTATGCCCATTGCAATGTATCCCGGCAGCTTTGACCCCGTTACACGCGGCCACCTGGATATTATCAAACGCAGTTCCCGCATGTTTGATACCCTGATCGTTGCCGTGCTAAACAACAGCGCCAAAACCCCGTTGTTTACCGTGAAGGAAAGGGAAGAGATGCTGCGGGAATGCTGCAAGGATATCCCCAATGTCAAGGTGATGAGCTTTGACGGCCTGACAGTCAACTTTGCCCAACAGCAGCACGCCACCGTAATGGTGCGGGGGCTGCGCGCCGTAACGGATTTTGAAAACGAGATCCAGCTGGCGCACACCAATCACGCGCTCTGCCCGGGGATCGAAACCGTGTTTCTGTCAACGTCCCTGAAATGGAGCTACCTTTCCTCCACCATTGTGCGGGAGGCTGCCCATTACAACCACGATGTTTCCAAGTTCGTTACCCCCAATGTGGAAGCTGCCCTGAAGAAAAAAATCCGTGAGGGTAAAGTTTGACCCCCAAAAACGTGCTTTGTCGGGTCGCTAAGGCCTGTAAAGATACAAAGGATTCCCAACCGTCTAAATAAGATTCATATTTTTAGGAGGCTGTTTCTTATGAAGAAAATCGTTATCGCATCCGCATGCCGTACTGCTATCGGCAAGTTCGGCGGCTCCCTGGCCAATGTTCCTGCTGCAGAGCTGGGCTCCATCGTCATCAAGGAAGCCCTGAACCGCGCCAATGTTAAGCCGGAGCAGGTTGACCACGTTTACATGGGCTGTGTTATCCAGGCTGGTCTGGGCCAGAACGTTGCACGCCAGGCTTCTCTGAAAGCCGGCCTGCCCATCGAGACCCCCGCTGTCACCGTCAACGTTGTCTGCGGCTCTGGCCTGAACTGTGTGAACATGGCTGCCCAGATGATCGAAGCAGGCGATGCTGACATCGTTGTTGCAGGTGGTATGGAAAACATGGATATGGCTCCGTTCGCTATGATGAAGGGCCGTTACGGCTACCGCATGGGCTACCCTATGGGCAAGAGCGAGCTGGTGGACACCATGGTCAACGATGCTCTGTGGGATGCAACCGGCTGCAACATGCACATGGGCATGACCGCCGAGAATGTCTGCACCAACGAAACCTACCAGAAGAAGTACGGCTACAGCCCCATCACCCGTGAGATGCTGGATGAGTTCTCTTACCATTCTCAGGAGAAGGCAGCCAAGGCTATCGCTGACGGCGCTTTCAAGGATGAGATCGTTCCCGTTGTCATCAAGGGCAAGAAGGGTGACACCGTGTTTGATACCGATGAAGGCCCCCGCATGAGCTCCATGGAAGTTCTGGGCAAGCTGAAGCCCTGCTTCAAGAAGGATGGTATCGTTACCGCTGCAAACTCCTCCGCCATCAACGATGGCGCAGCTGCTCTGGTTATCATGAGCGAAGAAAAGGCCAAGGAGCTGGGTGTTGAGCCTCTGGCTACCTGGGTTGCCGGTGCACTGGCTGGTGTTGAGCCGGAAGTCATGGGTCTGGGCCCCATCGCCGCAACCAAGAAGGTTATGGCAAAGACCGGCCTGACTGTTGATGATATGGACCTCATCGAAGCCAACGAAGCATTCGCTGCACAGTCTGTTGCAGTCGGCCAGGCTCTGCACTTTGACCAGGCAAAGCTGAACGTCAACGGCGGCGCCATTGCTCTGGGCCATCCCGTTGGCGCTTCCGGCGCTCGTATCCTTGTCACCCTGCTGTACGCCATGAAGCATCGCGGCGCACACAAGGGCCTGGCTACCCTGTGCA